>Ga0056128_1007053_pt1 | contig 14168 bp, 9 predicted proteins | sample WorMetLIZISLAND2_FD_71113 | JGI IMG/M metagenome (GOLD analysis project Ga0056128, IMG submission 71113) | Marine gutless worms symbiont microbial communities from Max Planck institute for Marine Microbiology, Germany - Olavius geniculatus... ... | reverse complement strand
ATAATAATAATAATAATAATAATAATAATAATAGAGCGGATTTATACACGGCGCCTAAAAGCAGAAGTCACTAGGCGCCGCAGTTTCAATCAGTCAAACAAATGTGTCTTTAGTTGCGCTTTGAACTGTTCGTAGTCCTCTAGGGCTTGCAGTGCAGCCGGCAAACTGTTCCAGACTCGTGGGCCAGCGACGGCGAATGATCTGTCACTTGTCCTTGCACTCAAAGTCAAAAGTTGCCCTAAATCACGACAAATTCTGGACGCTTTTCACCCTCCTAAATTTTAAGGGGGTGGTGACCTCCAAAAGTTGTACCCACATTATCACCCCCACCTAGCGGCAGTTAGTGGTGAAAGTTTGGCAAATACCCAAGATATCTTGCTAACAATGTTTGTCTGGGACTCACGCAGGCAAGGATGCACACAAGAACACTCTGGAAACATAATGCCTCCGGCCAGTACGTTGGCAAAGGCATAAAAATAAAACAACTAAAGTTGCATCAGCGCTAAATAAAAAATTTCTACGTGTTACACTGAAGCTAATAACTTCACTGAAGCATGCACGTTCTCTGTCTCAATAAACAACATAATATAAACACTGAGAAAATCCAACTTTGCTGCGACAATGCAACAGTCATTGAACAACGAACAGTAAATCAACTGTACCACAACTATGAATACAATTAAATTAATTTTAAAAATATATATATATTCAAAAACAGCAGATACTGTCATAAAGATATAGATCACGATCACACAACCAATTATTTCCCGTTGCTATAAGTATGCAACGACCGACAGGTCTGGCATACTTCCTGCATGGTTTGATTCAGCCTGACATGCAATGCAGCCCTGTGATAATCCCTCCCTCTTCTCCTTTTCCCTCCCTCCCTCTTTGCCCCCAAGCCTTAGACACAGGACCCTTTACATCCAGCTAAGGCATCTTGGGCAAAGCCCAGCCAAAATCAAACTCAGGGTGACCATTTTTCAGAGCACATATGACTCCCCAACTTTCACGGTAGAGCAGGCAAAGATTCATCCAAACATCCGGGAGAACAAGAGCCCCAGCCAAAACACGCAATTGCTTTCGACCAAGAATGGCAGCACAAACTAACAAGAAGCCCCACTGTCGCTAAAATAGCCGACCGTACTAGTTGTCAGATACCTGCAAGATCATCCAAGGTCAACGATTTCCATCTAATCTGACATGGCGTATGCGACTTCCTATTAGTGATTAATAGTAACCTAGGTTTCGGCGCTGTCGCATCACTGCCGTTAACGTACAATGTACTAGTTGTCTGTCCAATGCAATGCACAGCATTGGACAAAGTATAAAATCACCTGAGTGTCCATGCGTGCATGCGTGCATCCGTGCTTCCAACTTTTCTTAAGCTATCTTCCTTCTACCTTCCACTTTCCTTTCCCTTCCCCTTTTCCCTTCGCCTTCTCCATCCCCTTCCGCTTTCCCATGCCCTTTCCTTTTACCCTTTTTCCTTCCCCTTCCCCTATCACTCACCTTTTCTCTTTCCTCTTTTATTCTTTCTCTTCCCCTTTCCATTTCTTTTCCTTTCCCTTCCCCTCCCCCTTCCTTGTTCTCTTTCCCTTCTTCCATCTTTCTTTCCGTGTCCACGTCTTTGTGTCCAACATTTGAGGCGCCATATCTCCACAACGGTGCCAAACGGACCCATGGTCACAATGGACTACCCAAAGGAAGTCGCCCACCGCGTACATAACATACAACGCATACATTAGTAAACACTCAAGTAGTATAAACCTTAGAAGCGCAGTTGAATTTATCATGTGAAGCAATAAATATACATTAATTCATATGGAGAACAATGACTATATAAGACAGAGAGATGGAGACGGCACTAAAGCAGCACAGCGCCAAAACGTCCGGCGCCCAAACGGTGGCGCCAAAATGTCACGTACCGACGTAGGGCGTATCTCTCACTGTTTCTGAGATATGGCCATTTTTTTCCGTTCACAGTAGAACACTGACAGCTGCCCTTGAATGGTGAATCTAGGCCTACATGACATGTACAGGGACGTCTATGTAAATTAAAGACTACATTCAAAGCATATTACATCTATCAGTGGTGGCAAATTCTAACACCATGAGGACAATTATTATCGTTCCACCGGAAGTATTATGTGAAGTAAGATATGCACCAAGTTTCCTGCTAAAAAAAATTGCCACGCTCCCGCGGAGTTGCAGACCTAGTCGGCTGCGAAAGAGATGCACCTCGTCATTCAATCCCCACTCCACTCGACGCCTGCAGCACCTCGACTTCTCCTCCTTGATATTTTTTTGGCGAGTGCTGATTATTTCGCCATCTGAGATTCAACACTTGACTTGACTATGTTAAGCAAAGTCATCCCAAGGTCGATGATTTTCGTGTCATCTTAAAGGCCTCATGAGCAGTAGCGTAGACAAGGGGGGGCAGGCCCCCCAATCCTCCAGACAAAACATGAGCATACATTTAAACTGCACAAAATTGCTGCCATCAGATCTCATCTTATAAAGCTAGAATGCACCAAGTTCGATTTCAGCTGAAGCTCCGCCCCAGACCGCGCTGGGGGAGCTCACAGCGCTTCCCCAGGTCCTCTAACTGCATTTCAGGGGGTCCTACTTTTAAGGGAAGGGAGGGGAGGGAAAGAGAGGAGGACAGGGGAAGAGAGAAAAAGGATAAAAAAAGGGGAGGAAAAAGGAGGGGAAGGATGAAAGAGGAAGGGAAGAGCAGGGGAAGAGAGACGAGCCCCCCAATTGAAATTTCTGGCTACGACACTGCTTATGCATTTGGCCAATAGCAACCTTGGCCCTATCTCTCACCATTTCTGAGACATAGAGATGACATCATGGTCCCCACGTTAAAAGCAGGGAAAAGGGAGCCAAAGGCTCAGAAAGGAGAAAGAAGGAAAGGATCCAAGAATGAAGGTAAGGGATCAGGAAAGAGAGAAAAGACTGGGGAAGGAGAATGGGTTTCAACATGGATCGACCACTCAGCACAGCATCATGGATTGAAAAAGTAGGCGGGGAAAAGTTAAAGTTTTCCGGCAGATGATGCAAATTTCAGACAGATAGTTGGACAATTTTGACAGCAGAAAATTTTGCCCCTAAATTTTTCCATAGGAGGTTTATAGCCCCAAATTTTGCATTCTTGAACGAAATTTTTCGATCAAAAGATTTTCTGACATGTTGTATCAGCATGCAGTGTTAGTAGTTTTAAGAGACGTTTAGATTTGATCTGGTGTGGTTTTAGTTTGTATTATGATTATAAATCCGTCATCTAGTACCGGAAGTCGATGTAAACACAGTATTAGTTTAGTTTTTGTTGATATTCGTGTTGAAGTTATCTACTTCAGACGAAAATAGAGGCCCTGGCCTGCTTCCGGATATCCATTGATGATGAATGATGGTATGACTAATTACCACAATGGACCACACCAGACCACAACAGATCGTAAATGAACAAATGTAACATAAATGTTGTCTGCAGCTGCCCTTTGTCAACACAAATAAAAATTTAACAAAATGTAAATAAAATCCTACAGTCAGTCAGTAGAATTTACTTATCCCCAGGCCTAATTGCGGTAATTAGTCGCGGTCATGTACACCCAGGTTGCTTGAGGCCTAGGCCTATTTCAAAATTGTTATGTCAGTCATTATGTCAGAAATTGAGCGCTGCATTAGGTCTAATCCACGATTGCTAATAGCTGTTAATCTATGTGGCCTGTAGAATGCAAAATATTATTTTTAATCTTATGTGGCTTGGCATTGCTAAATACATTCAGCTAAGTATTCTGCAGCACTGTATAATTTTATTAGGTGTTAGGTAGCACTGCTGGCACATTTTCATTTAATTATGTCTATATGGCTCATGAACTAAAACAGCAACTATCGTTATGCGATCCAGATAGAGAATTTGATATTTGTACATTAACTTAGCGGTCCGTTGTGGTAATTAGTCATACCCGATGAATGATGATGATGAAATACCTGACAGTGTCATGGTTTATAGACCTTCTATGTCTACCAGGAATACAAGTTCTACCATCTTCCAAATAATGTATCTATCCGACCTACCTCTAGCAATTTTCCAGTGCTAACAGCAAGATCGCCGATCTACCGCTATAATTACTGTACCCAGTGCGCGTATACTTCAGACTGTAAACATAAAAGGCCTCGACAGTAAAATGCTGTCTTTCAACAAACAAAACCTGTTTCGTTACCTTGTTCGGAACACAGACACTTCATATACTATATAAAAGGCATTTTGTTACTAACGGCAATCTTCGTACATTTTGACAACAACATCGACTCATTTCCGCAACCGCCATTCTCGATTAGGGATGGGCTATTGTCACAAATTCGGATTTCACCGTAGGGACTAGGGATGGGTCGCAGACGCGAGAGACACAAAACATGAAAATTGACTTCAAATTTTGAAATGTTTGACATTGCACTAATTCTTGTAGTCATGTGTTTTATTCATCCACAACTCTATTCGTCGTCATCATCATCATCATCAATGAATAGCCGGAAGCAGGCTTCTATTTTCGTCCGAAAATATCGGTCAGATATTTTAAGGCCGTAATGCCACCCAAATTGATTTCAGCTGAGGTTTGCCCCAGACCCCGGTAAAAAAGCGCACAACATGCCCTCAGACCTAGCTAGAATTTCCTACTTCTTATGTAAATGAAGAAAAACGACGACCCCATACCCCCAATTAACGAATATTTTTCACACGCGTACCTTGTTTTTTGTATAAAACGTCAATAATGTATTTACACTTTACAGTACCAAATATACGGTAGGCTAATTAACGTCCAACAACAAAAGTGCATGAAGCTAAATTTTTTACAGTGTAGAACTGCGCCACAATAAGTGCTATTTTGCTCTGATGTCGTCAGTATTTAGTACAAAAACGGGTATCAATTACCAGGGATGTGGTCTCGGGAGCTTTAAGGTCTCGGCTAGCGTCTCGGAAGCTGCAACGTCTCGGCTCGTGTCAATTACTCGGCTTTGGAACCGGCTATATACGGGTAATAAATTTTGGAACCGGGCAGGGTACCCGGTTCTTGCTACAAATGACATCACTAACCATACCGCCGTTTCTGGCCGTGGGCGTGGCACGTAAATATAAACAATCTGCGTGTATGTATAGGTCTGTGGTTCACTCGTAATTTTGTAAAACAATCAAACTTACATCATTAGTTTTACTATTTGTTTAAAATTAGACGATCAGCAGTACTGATGTTCCGTTGCGCCTGCCGGCAGGTTTGAGTTAACAGTAAACGTTAACAGTAAGCATGGAGTTATTGATCGTGCGCACGCACGGTCCGATCGAAAAATGTATTTTCAGTCCAGGTCGAGGCGCTCCATAAATAGCTCTGTTGAAGCATCTGTGCTGGTAGCCCCTGCGTATTTTATTGGTAGCGTGTACATCTGCTGCGCGAAAGGTCTCGGGTTCGATTCCTCGTTTGTGCAAACTTTTTGCAACTTTTTTCTCTTCGCTGTCGTAATTAACGTTTTTTCGTAATAATGTATTTGTATTCTTCAACTTATTTAGTTTTAAAGCAATTTAGGTGAATGGTTTAACTATTTCGTCTCAAACCTAACCGCAATCCGATATTTGAAATAAAATTGTTGGGTTTTTCTTAGTTTTTGTTCACAAGAGACTTGAACTGCCTTGGTTTTACCCCCGACATTTCGCCGACAACACAAATTCCCTGACATTTTCCAGTTTTACTTGACCTGTAGGAACCGTAGTGTTTGTATTGCAGAAATGGACAGCGAAGTAAGGCGCACTGGCCGATTAATGGACGTAGTCGACGAAGACTGGCAAACAGATGGACTTCCTGTTGAAGACGTTATTGTACCACAGATGGAACTGCCAGAGCTGGAGCCAGACAACGGGAGTAACATGAATGGAAACCAGGAGACACTGCGTGAACAGGAGCAGAAATGGACCGATCTCGGGCTATCAACATCACAAGATCCAGCTACCACGTCCGTCACAACTCAGCTGCAGTAGCTTTGTCTCAGCATTCTGTGACATCAGACAACTTGTCAGTCACGGATGTCTGCAGTACGGTCGGCCCACTACAGCGACAGCTGGGCTTATATCATATGTTTTTTCAAGCATCTTTGTTTTCTGTTGTGTAGTAACATTTTATTCAGGGCTGCTGAAGTTAACGATTAATGTAATCATTAATGATTAAGGAATTTTAATGATTAAAAAATTTTTTAACGATTAATCGCATATATTTTTTGCTTACTTACTTGGCATAACAAGAAGTAGATTTTAGACGTAAAGTAAACAATAATGGTCGACAACAAGTTAAAAAATACTGAGCTAGTTAAATATAAGGCCATTTCTGCTTGTATGTCTGATTATTTTGGATTTAAATTGTTTGATGACGGTATAGTTGATTCTGCTGAAAACGTTTTCTGTATGATTTGACACAAATCATTCGCTTATTATTCACGATCACTATGTCAGCATAATTATGAAGTTTATAGAAAATTAACTAAAATTAAAAACTAAAATTAATGATTAATTAATTGTTAATTTTCAAAAAGTTAACTATTTAAAAATTTTTAATTGTTACCAGTGCTAATTTTATTGTCAATGATTTATTCTGTGACAGCATACAATATACTTGTGTGTGTTTACAATTTAAAAACTGTTTAAAAACTGCATTGCTTTATTACCTTGTGAAATGTAGATTTTAAAAATCACTGCAGTCCTTTTGTATGCATATGTGAAAGCTTATCTTCTGAAACAACTGTATGCCAGTTTTCTTATTTTAGTTAAATCATATACAGTTTTAAATACATTTCCGGGGTGTTTGTAAACAAAACCAAATGATATTATTGTAACTAATTTCTAATGTGGTGCCTACATACCGATAACGTAACGTGCTAAATTGGATGTAGAAAACAAGGCATTGAATAAGAAATTACACTAGTTCAAAGAATACAGTTCACAAAGTATACAGAGTTCCTGATGGAATTTTTGGAGAATGACTAGAAAAACAAATGACTTACTGTTTCCTGAATTCTACTGAGCAACTTTGCTGAGTAGGATTTAGCATCCATCAAAGGCGTAACAGCAGCAGATTGAAGTACACGCAGATGAACTGGTACTAAGCGAAGACCAGACACAAACATATCGCTACACGCCAGTTATCCAGAAAGACCAGTCTAGTGCTGTATGCATTATTCACAGCAATGTTGGTCTCAAGTGTTGTTTTATTTACCAAAATGTTTGTTTCGTTATTATCATTTTTTTTCTTACATTTATATTTCACTATGCAGTGCAGAGATGCATTTATGGAGTAGCCTAGTGCGATATAATAATCACATTATTGCAAATTGTCCACAGTGTGTCGGTGAAAAAATTGAAGTACCCGTGGTTAACTGGCAGGCCTTAGGGTAAAACATTTTGCACAAATAATTAGCCATGTGACAAGGTTTTCTGCACGCAAAAGGGAAATGCAAGGGAACATTTTCAAATTTGGGTTTGAATAGAGGAGGTAGAAAATGTGTGTTTTGCAACTGAAAACTGGCCGTATCACGGAAACAGTGAGAGATGAGGCCAAGGTTACCACTGATGACTAATAGGAAGTTGCATAAACCCATTCAGATGAGATGAAAAACATCGACCTTAGATGACCTTGAAGGGTCATAACACACGGGGGCTGTGATGGCATCGTTGTCAAACACTGCAGGGCCTTTGGTCCACTACAGCAACAGCTGGGCTTCATGTTATTGTTGTTTTTCAAGTATCTTTGTTTCTTTGTTGTGTAGTGACTTTTTATTGTCAGTGATTCATTCTGTGACAGCATACAACAAGAAATCTGAGCTAATGCTCATGAAACGCGTGAGAGCCTGTAGCGGTTCCTGTTTGCAGATAATTTTGGTCTATTTCCATTCATTTCGTCGCAATTCACTCTTTTGCAGCCAAAAGATCGTCAAAAGTCACTAAAAACCCATATTTTTAGGGTTTAAGGTCGTTCAAGGTCATCAATGTTGACATTCCTAAAAAGCTCGTCACCTGTGCTTGTTATGGTAAGCAGCATGTCTGTTTCTATCTGCAGCCATCTTCATGTTAGACGAGCCAATGGCGGTAAAATAATGCCTTTTAAGGGGGTGCCCCTCTTTCGCCCCCTTGTTTGTGGGGACCCCTTTTACCTATCGGCATGAAATTTTGTCACAAGTACTAGAGACATTAGGCTATCATATGGTGAAAACTCGAAGTCTCTAAACGACAGAAAGTTTATCGTACCATAATTTTGCAACCTTAAGAGTCCTCCCTTAACCTCACAGAGTCATGCAGTTTTTAGCAAAATTTTCAGAAAAGAATTGCTTTGTGCTGTTTTTTTCCTCGACCACCATGTATATATGTATATGTTTTGTAGTTGGAACAGTGTATCACGAATGCTACTAATTTAAAAAAAAAGCATTTAAAGACTCATTCTTAATTATGCTTTTAACTTTTGTTTTTAGTTTATTTTTGTGTGTGACGTTTTACTGCATGATGGCCTGTTACGTGCAAAAGCAGCTGCTGCTTTCAGCACGTCTTAGACACTGCAATTCTGTCCGTCTGTCACACGGGTGATTCAGTAGCTAGGATCACCAAATCTTCACTGTCGGCTGCATGGAAGACTCTAGTTTCAGAAACCATAAAGCTTTTCCATAAATTTGAAGAGGATTCGAGGGTGCTAAATGAGAGGGAGGTGGGAAAAATTTCTGGCCAAGAAGTCGCTGTATCTCAGTAACGGTGCGAGATAGGACCTAGGTTACTATTAATCACCAATAGGAAGTCGTACACTGGCTCTCGATTGCCACCGAATTCAATGACCTTGGATGACCTTGAACGCCAAAATAGGGGGTTTATGGATTTTTTTGGCGATTTCGGGCTGCAACACAAGTCTATATTGTTCACAAGGTGGCGCCACGCAACTATCGTTATGTGATCCAGATAGAGAATTTGGTATTTGTATATTAACTTAGCATGAACACTCCAATTTTCAGCTAAACTACTAAACAGGAACTGCTATTGGCTTTCATGCTCAAATTTCTTGTTTTTGTCTGTAATCTGTGCACTGCAAGAATGGTATGATGATGATGATGATGAACAGTGCAGCTATAAATGTTTTGTGTTTTATCACTGCTATTGTTACCGCAGTGTTTCCAAGTTTCACTCTTGTACAATTTCAGGTTTAGCTCATTTTTTGTTTTTGTAAAGGTTAAACTTAGTGTTCCATTATTATGTGTTTGTGTGCATTCTGCCTTGAAAGGCCATCCCTGAAATGACCCAAACTGCATGATACGTTAATCACTCACTCACTTGTGCTCACGGTACTTGAATGTATGTGGCCTGGGAGTCGAGCCTTGGCAAAGCCCCTCCTCCCTAAATTTTGAGGTGTTGGAAAATTGTCCGAAGATCTTTTTGTCGTGCAGAATAGTCGGGCAAAAGTGCAAAATTTGGGTTTAAAACCACATTTTGGGTAAACTAAAGGGCGAAATGGAAATTTGTAGCACCCATAATCTCCTTTATCGGAAATTTGCATGTGTTTGTCAGAATTTAGTTGGAAACTTGCAGCATCTGTCGAAAAATTGCAACTTCTTTCTCGTGTACTTAGAATAAACGCTGCAAGTTATTGCGTGTTCCACTGAAGCTTGTTGTCTGTTTTGACCAGCAAACGGTTTAACAAAGTCTGAGTTAGAAGCTTGCTGTTAAACGTCATTCACAACAGTTTCAGGACGACTTTACGTTTTATTGAAACACAACAAATGTGCATCAACACTGTCTTTGAAGTTTGAACAGACTTGGGTTGAAACGATATACATATTATATGTACAACTTCATCATAATGCAACCTTTATTTCGTTGTTTTGTCCACGTTTCGGCAACTGCTGCTGCCCTCTTTGTAACAACTGTCCACCAGGTGTCACTGCAGCGGACAGTAAGTAATCATAGACTAGTGGTAGTCGGTTCATCAACTTGTCTTGTTCTTTCCTGAGACGAAGGGTCCTACCAACTTCCACACATTCACAGTACACTGTAGAGAAGGCAACAGCACTTGCATCATTGTGAACAAAAAAAATAGAATAAAGATTGAATTACGATGATTTTCTCAGTATAGTGTATCAACACTGTACAGAGCAATTTAGAATCAGAAATGACACAATACGCAACAAGTCTGTATAGATATCTACAAAGTTGTCAGAGGGTTATACGTTATCAGGGCAGCCACAAACTAGGAAAAAAATCCCCCGAGTTTTCCAAGCAATAAGCTTACTTTACAACAGGTTATGACAACAAGAAGTAATTGTAATAATGGTAATCTAGAGGAGCACTGTAAGTTCCCCAGTGGGGTCTGGGTCTGGAGTGGAGCCTCAAAGGTATTTTAGAGCATTTTTGGCACAAAGGAAACTTCTGTTTGTTACGATTTTTCCCCGAGGTTGCACAGAATTTCCTGAGTTTTCCAGGTTCAGAGAATTCCCCGAGTATTCCAGGTTTGTGGCCACGCTGATGATGCAAACATACAGTACAGTTGTAGATAGGTCTCCAGGACATGGTCACCTGGGGTCACGACTGGGCAATCAGGTCAGGTCAAAGGTCAGCATGTGGGAACAGTGTTTTATCAACATTTGTACAAGCTAATTACAGATTGAAGTGGATCAACTAATGTCAGTACTCAGTATGTCAAATGTCAGCTGCAGATGCAACATTGTCTATGAAGTACGTTATTTTGCAGCAATCACATGAAAGAAGTGCAGGTTGACTTCATATCAAAGAACAGTGGCGTCGTTGCAGGGGCCCCCTAAATTTTGGGATGTCAGAAAATTTTTGTGTTGCCAAAAATCTTTATCCACAAATGCAAAAAAAGACCCATTTTGGGGAAATTATAGCACAAGTTTTCAATCTTGATCACTCACAAATCACAATATATTTGTCAGAAATTTAGAGCTGTTTGTCGGAAAACTCAAACTTCTTACCCCTCTACTTGTTTAATTGATGACGACTCTTGTCAAATAATGATCATCAATACAAGAGCTTGTACAGGTTTATCAGTGTTGACTGTCAATTGATGCAAATGAACGCTGCAGACAGCAACATGTACAAACACTGACTAAAGTGATAGACACAGCGATAGACATGAAAAAAACTGAAATGAAGGCCAGAGCGTGCTGCTTTCAATTCAATTCTGTCGCTCCGTATGCACCTTAACATTGCCAGCACATGGCGTAGGCGTCATACACTGTGACTGAATATGCACGTTATGAACACAGACTACACGCTACAGTGTGACAGCACACATAGCAACTTTCACGACAGCAGAATTTTACATGACTCAAACACAACAATTATTGCATGCTGAACATGAACAACAAAATTCACTTGCACTGCAAAAAAAAACTGCCACATAAAGCTAACTGCAAGTGTCCATATACAGGGTGGCCTTAAAAAATTTCCCAACTTGTTTTTGTCAGAACTTTGTCAAATCTCCACCAAATTTGATAATTTTTGCCACAGGGATAGCCGAGACAATAGAATTATGTTAGGTATGCTCATTTGAAATCATTTCGCACCTCAGCTGTAGAGATAGATATTATAGAGTTACTAAGTATTTTATACAATAGTTGGAGAGCATTAAGTGACATTGACTGGTAGCAGAAATTTGCCACACACACTGACTGAACATACATGTTATGAGCACAGACTACATGCTACAGTGTCACAGCACACATAGCAACTTTCTTGACAGCAGAATTTTACATTTCTTAAACACAACAGTTACTGCATGCTGAATATGAAGAACAAGATTCACTTACACTTCAAAAAAACTGCCACATAAAGCAGACTGCAAGTGTCCATATATGTACAGTGTCAGGTTCCGGTTATACAAAACACAATTCAGCATCATCATCATCATCATCAGGGTGTCATGTCACGAGCGATGTCAAAGACGAAAGACCTACAACGTGCTAGATCTTGTGTTGACTGCAACAGTTCTACTAGTGACATCTCTGTTGATATGAGACTGTACAGATATTTTGTTCTCTGTCTCTCTCTTGCCAGAGTAGATTAGACACCAACAATAGCTAGAAAATTGGTTTGTATCCCAGTTTGATGGAACATCTGTTGAAGTGACATACAACATATTTTTTGAATTTATAATATTTACCACATGAACCACAGCAAAACTGTTTATAGTCTGTGTGTTTCAGCTGATGACGTTTCATATTGCTGGCAGTAAAGAAACTCATTGGACATTCACTGCAAACATACGGCTTCACGCCTTCATGACGAAGTAAATGTGTCTTAAGGTGACTCTTGCAGCTGAATTTCTTCTGACAAATGTGACATGTGAACCAAGTACCTTCACCGTGTGTCTTCAGCAGATGTGCCTTTAGTGTGCCGTAATGTGTAGAACAGTCTGAACAGTGTCTACATGAGTACGGCTTTGCACCAGTGTGAGTATAAACATGACCCTTCAGATACTGGCTACTTTTAAACAGCCTCCCACAGTAACGACAGTCATAAGGTCTTCTATTGCTGTGTACAAGACGTTTGTGTCTCTGCAAGATGCTGGATGTGGTGAAACTTTTGTCACACAGTGAACATTTGTACGGTTTGTCTCCTGTGTGGACTCTCATGTGAGCGCTTAGACTTCCAGACTGATTAAATGCCTTGTCACACTCAGAACATTTGAATGGTTTCTCTCCGCTGTGAATTCTGCTGTGTGTAATAAGGTACCTTGATGTACTAAATTGTTTGCTACAAACAGTACATTCAAACGGTTTTTCTCCAGAATGACTTCGTCTGTGTCTTGTCAAGTCTCTGTTGCTATAAAAACACTTTCCACATTCAGTGCACTTGTATTTACTGCTGTGAACATTCATATGTTGCTTCAAGTAATGCTGGATAGCAAAACGTTTCTCACACTGAGTACATGAATACAACTTGCCTACATTATGTATTAGTTTGTGCAATTTCAAACGTGTTTTTGTTCCAAACCATTTGTCACACACTGTACACAAATACAGTTTTGACTTGTCATCATGTGGATGCTCAGTGATATCATAACTATCTGCTTCAATCTTCACCTCAAATGAACTTTCACCTGTACAGTATGCAGCACATGCAAACAAAATCAAGACAGTCAGAATAACTGAGTGATGCTGAAGAAAATAAAAGTGTGAATAATTGTCTTAAAACTAAGCTATCTACGTAGAAGCACAGCTGTGAATCAATACTTAGCAGTAGGACTGTGCTATCTAAGTACCTCATTACCTGAATACTCAGCAAGGAGCTTAACTTGGATGGTAACCACAGGTCTGGCGTCACACTGGCCATGCCTCACAGATTCAGTGGTATATTCACCTACGGGCTCAATGGCCACAGAAAGGGAGATGAGCACCCTTCCTACACCCCTGTGTCATAGGCTCAGCTTGTAGACTGAACACATTAGTTCAGTAGCAAAAGCAACGCAAGACATCATACAAAGCTAACATACCGACACTTGGCTGAATGTTTGCATCACCAAGCTGACTCATCAACCTACAAAAACATACATCATAGTCAGCAATATTGATTACTTGTCTAATGCACAAACAGTCCACTGGATTGAATTTCGAATTAAATTCTTGCCCTTAAGCACCGAGGCTGAATTTCTTCTGGCATGTCACATGTGAACCAACATACCTATAAACATCCCTGTTGGTAAATGTAAACAGCAATTGATTTTCTGGCCAGTTTCGTATTCCTATGCTTAGTTCTCTCGGACATCATTCACCATTTTTTGGCACGATAAGCACAGCCTAACATGGCAAATGGACTACTCCTAATGATCACCGATCAAAACACAGACTTTTTAAATGTGAACGTGCGTTGAGTTAATGTGCTAATTCAACAGCTCTAATTCATACCCTACCAGGGACTGCTCGTATGATTACTAAACTCTTTCTACTACTCTTAGCGTCGGTTTAATTATTTATAATTATTTTCCCAAAAATAAACAGACCAAATTAGCAAATTTAGTGCAGTTTAAACTTACGTATGCGCATGTTTTGTCTGGAGGACTGGGGAAGAGGGGGCTGGGCCCCCCCTTGTCTACACCACTGTTTAAAGCCTATATCAACTTTTATTTCAC
>Ga0056128_1007051_pt1 | contig 14170 bp, 6 predicted proteins | sample WorMetLIZISLAND2_FD_71113 | JGI IMG/M metagenome (GOLD analysis project Ga0056128, IMG submission 71113) | Marine gutless worms symbiont microbial communities from Max Planck institute for Marine Microbiology, Germany - Olavius geniculatus... ... | reverse complement strand
CCAAAAATGCATATAGTGGGTATAAATTTTATTAGTTTTACTGCACATAATAATGCACTGCATATGCTAGGCAAAAAGGGCGACTTTTGGCATCTTGGGGTGGGTGGGCATGGCTCCTTTGCCCCCGTAAATTCGCTTATGAATTCGTACACCCTCCCCTTTCTCTTTTTTCCCTTCTTTTTCCTTTTTTCTTCCCCGTCCTCTTACATTTTCCCCTTTCTTTTCTTTTTTTCTCTTCCTTTTTCTCTTCTGTTTTTCTCTTTCCTTTATTTCCTCTCCCTTCGTTTAGAAGTAAGACCCCTTGAATCCAGTTACAGGGTCTGGGGAGCGTTAGCTCCCTCAGTGGGGTCTGGGGCGGAACCCCAGTCGAAATCAAATTTGGTGGATTTTAACCTTTAAAATGTGACATCTGGTGGCAACAATTTTAATTATTTTCCATATAATTAACTGATCAAACCTGCTACTTTGTTTGTAATTACGCAATCACGAGGGATGCTGAGTGGGGGCTGCATGCATGGGGGTGCTAAGGGCTTCTCTTAGTACCGGTGCTGAAAAATCTGACTAGGGATGCTGAGCACCCTCTAGACCCCGTCTGGCTACGGCCCTGTTTGGATGCTGCGCACATTTCAATACTGAATTGCGACGAAATGGCTCGAGACAACCTGCGTATGAAATTTTCAGCATTAAACGTAGATTTCAGCAGTCTAAGTGCCGATCCTTTAGGTTCATGGAGCCCGGCGCAGGCGGGCGTCAAAGACTTTAAAGATTTCTGGCTACGCAACCTTATATCATTCACAAGGTGGCGCCAGAGTACTGGCGTTGGTGGCGTGGCGTAGTTGGTAACGCGTTTCGACTGAAACGAAGTTACTCTACGCCGGGCCCGGTTAGTACTGCGATGGGTGACTACTGAACCGGAACTGCTATAAGCTTTCGCGCGTCTCGTGAGCATTAGCTCAAATTTCTTGTCTTACGTGGTGTTTGCAGTGCAGTCCTCACCGAAAAAATAAATTTATATTTTGCGACTACTTTTAGGCGGTTAGAGCCAACGTTGTGCTATTGTTAGCACTGAGCGGTAGCAACGGTCGTAGTGTGTGTTTATTTTTGTGAGCGAATGTAATTTATCTTATCGTTTAATGATAAAGTAAGGGACATTTTTAATTGTGCATTTGTTTGGTGCATTGCTGGAGATATAGTAGAATAGGTTTGACGTATACTGGTTGTTGTCGACTCTTTACCACATGTCACGTAACGCACAGCACGCTCTAGGCCTAGGTCATGTTGTGTAAACACTGACCCCTAGCCTACGAACTGCAGAATATTGTATCATATCTGGCTACTACTAGGATCAGGTCTAGCTCAATGTACGCATCGCAACAGACGTTATGCAGCTGACATAACTGACGCAACGACCGTGTCTGTCCTCGTGTTTTGGCCGTTGCTGCTCTACGTCGCTTTTTAGCAGTTATTGTGTGAATTACATGCTGTTACTTGTGTGACTCTGACTGTTGTTATTTTGGATGAATTTGTGTAGATTTTGTGAACAATGAAGTACTTTGCTGGACTGACTGTACTGAAGTATTCCTGGGATCAAGTTGCAACAGGTTTCTGGTCTCGCTACCCAAATCCTTACAGGTAGCTTGCCACTTCACTGTCTAGTGTCAGCAGTGTTTTTCTTCTAACAGAACTTTTGTTGAAACTTCTGTTGGTTAGTTGCTTCTTCTGCTCATTAGAGTTCGTAAAGGATGTAGGGTAGTCCTAATCCTCGGGGCGGGGCGGATCGTCGGGGCACCATCTGATTGGTTTAAACGATCACGTGACTGTGACGTAGGTGATGCGAGCTTTCGGACTGTGTTTCAAACAAGCCATGCGCATTTGTTTATGTTTTTTTGTAACGTGCATAATGTGTCATGGCGTTATTAGTGTCCGAGGATGGACAGTTATCTTTAGAGCAAATATGTAGTATTGTTGAAGAGCAAAAAGAGAATGCCGTACGACGCGTACAGAGGCCTAAAGGCGGCGAGGTGTTTTTAATAGACACCGATGGCGGAAAAAACAGTAAGTATCTTTGCCGCTACCTTAGTTTTTCGCCACACACGCTGTATAGGCCTATATAAATGCCGACACAGCTTGATCCGAGTTTTATAAAGTTTGCCCCGAGTTAATCCGAGGCCATGCGATCGCTTCGAGAATTCGTGAACCGTATGATCTGCCCCGAGGATTCAGACTGTATTTTGATCCGCCCCAACGATCCGCCCCGCCCCGAGGATTAGGATCACCCAAGGATGTACGTTTCACTTATGTATAGATTGTAGAAAATATTATTGTCTACTATGTCGAGGCTGGAAACTTTTGGGATGACCCTCGTAACTATGTCATCTGTGGGCTGACTGCTTGAAGACTAGGATCAGTTCTGGACCTTATGCTTGTAACCAAGTATTATTGAAGAACACTGTCAACTTCAGCTGTTTATATTGCATAAAAATTAGTCAAATGGTGAACCAATTCTGACTTCTCTTTTACAGTCTTGTCTCTCACTCTTGCCACAACTGATGCCTCAGGCCTTTTAAACCATGTACAAGGAAAACTTGAGATTTATATTAATGCCATTATTATTGCGACCATGTCAAATCAAATGCCAATCAAAATACAGATGTCTAATGTGCTAGAGTAGTGCTAATACACTGTCAGTATTTGCCAAATAAAAATGTTTTCAACTGTTGCGTAAAACAGTTAGAAGAAAGGTCCATGACTTTAGATAGTCTGGTAAACGGTTCATTGCCAGTTTGAGTTTAGGAATGACTGGGCTGTTATGGGAATTCTGTTACTTGTTAACTGACCACAGAAAACATTTCCAGTCAAGTGAGGTACATTGTTAGAAAATGTTGTGTTGATGTTGCAGTGGTCATGTTCTGACTGAGGACATCACCAGTCAGAATGTCAAAACTGGTCATCTATACACCAAACGACTGCTAACGAAGACCAATCATTTGCCACGCTGGGGTGAACGCTTTGTGCCGGGGCCGAGGCATGTCTGCATCATTGAGGAATCGGTCATTGACCCTAAGACTCAGACTCTCACAACTTACACTAGAAACATTGGATACACCACGATTATGGTGATTACTCCAACATGCTTCTTTTTTCTTGCATTTTTGCATTTCTTGTATTCTGTTTTACAGTGATCACTGTATCTATGCAGTAGATATCAGGTGTTCTGCAGAAGAATTACTGGTAATGACAGTCTGTTGATGCATTTGTCTAGAGTGGTTATACAGTACACGACTAAGTTTTTTTTGCTAAATTGTTGTCAAATATTGACACATTTTCAATACTTTTTAGCTGGCACAGTTTCAGTGGCCTGCTTTTTCAACTGGCAGTGTATTGCAATGAGTCATGCTTTTGTTAACTGGTCCAGTGTACATAATACCCTCAGCAGATTGTTAATTGACTACAGTCTGTTCATAATAACTCTGCTGAACACTTGCTGAGTGGCCTTCTGTCACTGTTTACCATGACTCGCTTAGCGTGGTCTTCAGAGTAACAGGTTTGGAGTGGCTAATTCAGAAAGTGGTGGTATGTGTGCATCCTGCACTACTAATCCCATTTCCATTATAGTGCCATGAACATTATCGTGCCACTGCTATATAAAAGGTAATGGTAAGGGTCGTCAGTTTGTATAGCGCATCGTCGCAAACACGCCTCTAATGCGCTTTCGTCACTAACCAGAGCTGCCTGCCGCACGGCCACCGTGTGCAGCCTGCAGACAGGCTGGCACAGCGGCGGCTAGGCAACCCCAGTCAGCTGTACCAAGGTTCCCACCTTCCGTAATCCATGTAAAGGAGTTACTACTCATTTTACCGTCCCTCGGAGGGTAGAAGGCTGAGTTGACCTAAATAAATTCTATATATAGTTGTACGCAATAACTATACCCAGGCGTGGCACTGACACTGCAACAGTTCATCTGATTCTATTCATGGATGTATGGCAGCACTGGATGGTTACCGATTTTTGGACCAAACCAGTCAGCTTCAACCAAGGATCCACCTAAACTGGCCAACTGTGTAATACTACATTTACAATTACTATTTCAGCTTGAAAGCTGACACTCATTTCACCATTCCACAGAGGGTAGAACGCTGAGTCAACCTGGATGGCTGGTTGCATGCGGAGATGTTTTACTTGCCCATCCAAGTACTAACCGAGCCCAGCATGGGATAACTAACTACGTTGATCAACTCAATGTGCTATCCATGCCACCACACTTGCTGCCTGCTAGTGTTTGCAGTGATGAAGTTATTATCATGTCCGAGCTGATATCTCTGTGTGTGTGTGTGTTTCTACGTAGAATGTGGTGGAGAAATGTGTCTACAAGCCGAGTGCAGAGAACAATGAATGGACCGAGTGCTGTCGTGAAGCTTGGGTCAGCAGCTCCGTGTTTGGCTTTGCAAGGGCACTGCAGTCGTTCGGCATGGAACGGTTTAAAAAGAATGTTCAGAAGTCGATAAAAGGCTTCAACTATACGCTTAACCGGCTTTATCCCATGCCAGATGTGCATGGCGCTGCTCACAGCAGCAGCACTGCCGGTGTTAAACTACGTAAAAAGGCCAAGACAGCGTCGGAAATTGCTGCGTCTGTCGTTGCAACAAATTAACAATTGATCAACCAGCTGTGTACCATTTGTTGTTCTTGTATGTGGTAGCTGACTGTTATCCTTGCTTGTTGACGTGACTGTGAATGGGACTTGTGGTGATTTTATCAACAGCTCTACAGGGATATTGCACTCAGTACTGTCCACGGTTTCCACGTAACACATTACCATGCTGCGCTATGCTGTATGGCTGCGACTTTACTGTGTCGCTCTGCTGCTGCTAGTTTTCATTGGTCACGCATCTGTTATTTTCTCTGTGTTGTGCGGCATTGTCATACACAATGCGATGTGTTCATCATCGTGAATATTTGTGACACTTGTAGCAGAGATGTGTCCTAGCTCTGTGCAAAATTTTTTTATCAAAATCCATAGCTTTTTGACTAATCTAGCAGGCAGAGACAGATTGCATGGAAACGTAACGTCCTTCTCTTAGTGCGTATAATTAAGCTGTCCAGTGATTCATTCGTTGTAGTATTAATAAAATGTCAGGCAAGTTTTATTTTGTGTAACTGACAATGTAACTTACCTAACATGTCTGCAAGCTGTTTGAAGTGGCTGTGGGTGAAACAGGAGATGATTGAATTAACAGGCCCAGCCCATAGCAACATAGATTTATCTGGTCTGGCTTTTACAGCAAGTGCAAGTGTGAGCATATGTTGGAGGACTGTGCATCCAGCAGGATCTACCAGCACAGCCCTGGTGGGGGTCAAGGCTGAAGAATTTTTTGCACTATGAAGACAAATTTTCATAAAAACTGGCACTGCCGGACTGGCTGCTATGGCCCTGCTTCTGTAATATATGCGTGCACGTGGTGTATATCCAAACTCCACCCCATGTTTGGATGTTTGGACTGTATTGTCACAATAACTAATTTGTAGATACTGTACTCAAATGTCTTTGGATCAAGTATGTTGCATTTGTATTCATAGTTACTGCAGTGTTAACTAATTGTTTTGCTGAGCTACGTGTCTGTGGTCCTGTTTTGATATAGTTGTGTGTTGCAATTTGCATAGATCCACCGCATGTGAATATTTCTTGACTGATAATGTTCTTGTCCAATCTATTCACTTTTTCTAGTTCATTTGTACAATGCACTGCCTCTGCTGGTACCTACCTCACTAGCTTCCACACACATCTGTTGTCATTCTATTCACTATAATGTGGTGTTTGTTAGTGTATTTGTCAGTACTGTAGTAATCAAAAATTATTCAACAATTGCGACTTACTGTGCAGTGATGGGTTGTGCTTGTTGTTTTTCGTGAAATCTGCTACATTTGATGCTGTTACAGTTGTCTGCCAACTAACTAGGTTTGTTGATCTAACGTTATAAGCCTTGTGTAAAAGACAGAAAATTGGTGTTCATTGGTGTTGCAGCCGATTAGTTACGATGACTGATCAAAATAAAACTGAGGTAATTCACTGAGTGGTAAAACTAAAGTGGAATTTTTTTTTGGTCGGTTACACACCAGCAGGCACTAGACAGGGTGACCACTTGTCTGGAAAACCTGGAAATGTTGGGTTATTTGAAACATGTCAGGGAAATGTCAGGGATTATGTTAACAGTCGAGGAAGTGTCAGGGGAAAAAACTTGTCAGGGAAAAAGTGTCCCAAAACTGTTCATTACTAGTTGAATATTTGCGTTCAACTCCATTTTTTTTCTGCTCGCTTCGCTCACAGACTTGTACTCCCGTACTTTTAAATTTGCGGTGCCAGTAAGCCGCTTTTGTTTGCCTTTATTGTTTAAACTAAACTAAATTTGGTCACTTAATTCTCTGGAAAATAATTAAAATTGTTGCCAATAGACGTCATATCGCTACTGTTGCGAGGAGTGATACTCTGTCTATGTTCCCTTAAAATGTCTGGAAAAGTCAGTTAATTTGATCATGACTGGAGAGCGGACAACCTGACTATAACTGGTTTAAAAGTACACTGATAATACTGGCACAAAGTATGGGAAATTTTTTCTTCAGAGTTATTAATGTTGTGCATGGTATGTGTTTGCATGAAGTGCTTGTAACAACCGATGAAGTCCCAAGTTCTTGAGGCTGTCAAAAACATGCGGATAAAACTAAGGCAGTGTCTCTAAATTTACTTCCGACTCAGCTTGCTGCCTGCCAGTTGAATGCCTCGATGCCCCGACCCAAACGAAGTCAACAGTACACAGTACAATGTTAATTAATATTATTACATATATCATACCAATCTGAACAGTGTGACTGGAATATCCTGAAAAGCGAAAATATTGGATGCCGATTTATAAACTGTGTGTCAGTAACTTGAGCGTCATTGGGGCACATTGAGATATTCAGTGATGTGGCAGACATGCTGAGGATCGGTTCTAGATGCAGTGCCACTGTGTGTGTCAGTGGCTTGAGCTGAGACATTCAATGACGTGACAGACTTGCTGAGGATCAGGTCTAGCTGCGGTGCCGTCAACTCTAGCCAGGCTTTGCATCATTTCTGCTGCTGTCGTTGGACCAATAGCGATGAGCTGCATAACAGCACACGCACCCATTACAAACACATTCAGCCGACTGGCAATGACAGACAGCGAAGTCGCGGGTTATAAAAATAGGAGGGGCGGCGAGTTGCAATTTTCCAACGAACACTGCGAATATCCAACAGAATTCCAACAGACAGTTGCAAATTTCCAACAGAAGAGATATATGGATGGTCAGAATTTTGACTTTGCCCCTAAGTTTCCACAAAATGGGGTGTTCATCAATGGACTGTTTTCAGACGAGAAGATTTTCCGACAGCCAAAAATGTAGGGTGGGCTGTGGGCAGTGCCCACTCAGTCCTCCCCCTGCCATGACGTCACTGATGACAGTGCTTATCAAACAAACATGTGCAGTCAGTGCGCATGAAGTTTACAATCACAGTCACTGATGCTGGCTGACTGGGCTCATTTCAGTTATACACAGCACATGGCAATCAATGTACAGTTTCTTTTTAGTGATTTGATGCTGTATGTTGAACGACAAGACAGTGATTTCTAACCTGTGAAAAATCTGCCACTGACATTAACAAAGTCATAAGGTATAAGGCCAGGTATGACCAGGGAGCGAGACCAAGACTTTCAGCCTTAAGGCCAAGGCTGGAGCAATAATGTTAAAACTGAAATAAATTTGCATTCTATCGTAACAAAAATATACTGTAAGTCTGTATAATATACAATGTCGAAAACAGCTTATGAGCTTAATCTGAGGCTAAGCGTATAACTGTTACAAAGTGGTTCAAATAGGAAATATGGATAACCACTGAAGAAAGTCCACAGAAAATTTTTTGGAGACAATTGGCAATAACCAAGATCTTAGCATAACAACAAGGATAAAAACTGGCCTTATAGCTAAACGCTAACATGACTGAACCTGCGAGTATGACCTAAAAATACTCAACATAAATAGGTCAGATAAACCAAAAACTGAATATAATATGGTAATGCAAGAGGGACAAACTTGCCTTTGTGTTAGGCTGCAGGCAGCCTGACTCCAGCAGAACGTGTTTTGAAAAGTTCACAATTGACGGACTAAAGAAGACGATATATCGAGGGGTTCCCTGTACATGAACAGAAACTATGCATATGACGAGTTCTACCATCAGTGACGAGCAATTTTCCTAGCCTACAAATTCCAAGGTTCTCACTGGAGTTTTGACAGAACAAGCGGAGTCATTTATGAGCCAACAAATTTTTGCCTAAACTTGAACTAGCAGTGTAAAATGTTTTCGCTTAACTAATAAATATATTCTCCATTTTTGTGCACAGTTGTGAAGCACTTCACATATTACACATGCATCAAAACCCCAAAATATTATAATCACACACATTGTCAAGAACCAGAGACTACAGCAACACAATTAAGATAAAATTGGTTTTGATGCTTAAAACAGACAGAGCAGTTTAAATTCAATCAGGTTGACAAAATACTGTTTACCCATTGACTAGTGAATGACCGGACATTGTCAGCTAAATTGTCATCTGCTACAGTTTCATAGATGGTCAAACTCTCCGTTTCTATACCTAGACACAGTGAGACATAAATACGTCAAATGTCAAAAGTAAACTTATATAGCACTTTCTGGTAAAATAAACTAATGCACTGAAAAATTTCTAATGATCTGTTCAGTACTTGTGAAATTCGGCACCAATCATAGTTTACATTTTCATCGCCAAAGGATGAACTGATGGCATGTTAGGAACAAGTTTAAATTAGGCATCCAACAAATTCAACAAGAAAGTGATTTATCTTGCGATTTAGGCGCAACTGCAGTGCAACATCCCAGCAGTTTGACAACACTGACGATATCAGAATGCAGGCAATTATACAGTGTTGTAATCTGAAGACCAGCGTGTTGCACTCTGGTTTGTTTCATGAAGGTCTTCATTTGGGTCTCAAGACCAAATGGCCAAGGTCTTGGTCTCAGCCTTTTTAGTCAAGACCTGTAGCGATGTTCTTGATCTCTGTTTTTGAAGATCCTGACAGCAATGCTGGAATCGATACAACTGAAATAACGAACCAGACAAAAAAGCACCAGCAAGCAATGCATGTATGTAGTGGTTGCAAAACCTGCTTCTTCAAGTCTCTTTGGAACTGTTTCCAGACTTAGCTGACCACACGGAAACAGCACTTTGGCTTGCAGAGAAACTTTTTCTTTTTCAGCCAGGCTTCTCAGCTCTAATACATACATAATAACTTCACGGTGATTCAACTGTGGCTCAACATAATTGTTGTACATATATTCAGTTTAGACACCAAAGCATGTCACCTGTCAACCTTAAAAGTATATACATTTTAATGTTTTGTATTATTTACTTAAATAATTTTTGACATCTCACAAAAAATCATTTCACCAGTCAACTTTGTTGACAATAATATGCTATTAATGGGCAAAATTCAAAAATCCACACTGTTAATTGAAATTAGTAAGTTATTTAAAACACTTCACTGTTAATCATTTGAGTACAGGGTCAACATTACAAGTTTACTGCAATAACAGTCGACAAATTAGCAAAATAAAAGTGTTACATTATAATATCAATATAGTTCTAACCAAAAAAATCAAAATGATTAAGCATGTCTCTGTCACTCTCTGTCTCTGTGTCTGTCTGCTGCCATTGTGGCAAATAATGATTAATATATAACAAGAAACCCATTGGCGCTAGGGTGGTCCGATTGTACCACATACGTTTGAAGGCCAGTGTCTGGCTTCCGGCCGCGGAAAGAAAGCGATAGTAACTGCCTATAGGAACTTGTCATCACCCTATCTAACAGTGCCATCACTGCCCTTCCGCCCCCCCTCTACGACGTACCGTTTACATACAATAATGCGTAATGCCCTTTAAGGTCATCCAAGGTCAATGATTTTCATCTCATCTGAAAAGGCTTATGTGACTTCCTATTGGTGATTAACAGCAACCTCTCTCATTGTTTCTAAGATATGGCCACTTTTCAGTTGAAAAAAAAAACATTTTTCCTACCCCCTTTATTCAACTCCAAAGTTGAAAATGTTCTCCTTGCAGTGCATTGCCCAAATAAATTCTGCACACAGACAGCCCTGGCACAGACCTCGTAGCAAAGGCCAGACCAATAAACTAAGAGCTTAATGCTCGGCCCAAAAAGAGAAGCGTAAGTACCGCTGATGATTAAAGTGCAGAGATTTTCAACGTTTCCAGCCTCAGAGCCTTGTGTGACAAAACCTAGTGCAGTGGCTAACACAAACAGACAGTGCACTCCACTAACTCAGCTCAGACATATAAAAACTCATGACAGCCTCCAGCTCATCTGCAGCAGACATTAACTTTGAACAGTTTAAACAGCTGCTAGAAGACATTTCTGTTGGGGTGTTTAGATTGCAGCACATTAATTGCTACTAAGAGTAAACGTGAAATTAGTACTTCAAAAGTTTTCTTACTCGCTTGCCTACTTACTCAAGTATTTTTATCACACTCTTGTAGCACAGCAGTATACAAATAAAATAAGGCTGTTGCACAATACAAAAGTCAAAAATAGCCAAAGCATTTAGCTAAACAGAAAACTAGCCTAATTACTACAAAATTTATAAAAACAGTCTTTGAAATGGGCTAAGTAACATGGTGCTAATTAAAAATAGAGGTGCAATGCCAGATGAAAGACATGCCACAGCACACCAGCAGCAGAAGTTGATGGTCCAACTACAAAGATTGGTTTTAAATGCCACGCATCATGCAGAATGTCATTCCAATCTGTAACACAACACTGTAATGTTTGTAACACTGAACTGTTCGAAAACAGCAATGATGTAGTAGGAGTCAAACAAAAAACATTCTCAAGAAAAGTGAAAACCTATTTATGCTAGAAAAGAAATAACACAATGCAGTATAAAAGTTAGCCAAAAAAAACTATAGGAGGGTCAGATGTCAAAGCGTTAGGTGTCTATATTACGGTTGCATTTTTGCCAGCAAAAATCTGGAAAACTTATTATAAAGTGAAAGGCCTGCAATACAACAGTGTTCATTAAATAATTTATATGAATTTTTATAGTATAAGTAGATCCGCATGCAAAAATTGTACCATATCATAACATTTTACAAGAAAATTTACCATTTGCAACTGCAATTATGTGTCTTGGCCACTTTGTGGGTAGAGTATCTTTGACAGTATCCTTGAAAAGACTGTAAGAATTGTGCACTGCTGAAAAAAACTATGTGCAAGTGCATTTGTGTGGGTTATTATCTGGCCCCAAGCCAAATAAGTAAGTCCAATAAGTAAGTCTAACCAGGAAAGCTGATGACATGAACTGGGGGTCAAATTCACCCAGCTCCCTACCCTGTCGCCAGCAATTCCCATACTGACACAATGCATTTGCTTTACCTGCAGCAAACGTAGCAGAGAAGGCATTTCTGATAGCATCAACTGATCTTTGACTGGTCAGCACAAGACACGAATACTGATCAACCAAACGCAGAGCTTCTTGTAGTTTGTTGACATTGACGAACTGAAATGAGAGAGGAGATATGCAGCTTGACTGAAAACCAGCTTGTTGCAGACACTATAAAAGAGATACAGAGAGTACAGCATACTTCAGGAATTCTTCAGTGAAAAAAAACACAAATTATAAATAAGCTATTATTGTATTCTCAATATTCAAATGTGCAGCAGATAATTACAGTTAAGTGTATTAAACATTAAACAAATAAACAAATTTCTTTCATCACAGTTACTGGCAAAATTAGCCAGTCATCATCATGCAGTTGCATGTTTTAGTCAAAAACAAACAAGAAGCCCAGCTGTCACTACGATAGCCAACCGTACTGGTTGTCAATGACCTTCAAGGTCATCAAAGGTCGATAATTTTCATCTCATCTGATGCGATTTCGTATTAGTGGTCAATAGCAACCATGGCCCTATCTCTTACCATTTAGCCACAATAGCACGTACTAACCTTCAAGGTCATCCAAAGCCAACGATTTTCCAGCTCATCTGACAGTGCGTATGCCACCTCCTATTAGTGATTATTAGTAACATTGGCCCTATCTCTCACCGTTTTCGAGATATGGCCAGTTTTCCATTGAAAAATGCACATTTCCCCACCCCCTCTATTCAACCCAAACTTTGAAAATGTTCCCCTTGCACTAGATCGCTGACATTTTGCATGCCTAGGTTTAAGACACGTAGCTAATTATTCGTGTAAAAAATTTCCCCTAAAACCTACTCGTTAGCCACGGTACCATACATCCGTTACAGACAGACAGACAGACAGACGACAGACACGCGACAGACAGACGACAACCGTACCATACGCACGACCGTTGAGTACGGTCCGCTAAAAATCTAATACTTATCGCAAATACGTCAGAGTTTTAGTACATTTACGTATTGCTGTTGCTTGAATTTCTACGTCCCATCACAGAATTTGTTTGTTGATTTTTTTTTCAACAACACTTCATTTAGCACCTCAACATATGGGTCTGATTGGCCGTCTCTGGAAGCTTTTAGCAGCAGTACAATATTATTATTACTCATGATTCTGACACTATGGCTGCATATTAATTAAAGAAAAACAACAATGCTAACTGTCATAACGTTAATAATAGAAAACAATGTACGAACAATGTACAATCAAATAACCCTAAAATGTTTACATGACCTATATTCTGACCTAGTAACCAAATCACAAGCAGCCATAGATCGATGGGACGTCGATTCTAGGGTGTTTGTTTGTTTACAAACAAGTCGCGATGACAGTTGTGAATTATGTTCGACTGTTGTTTGTTTTCTTACGACAGATATATGTAGTGACATTTTATTTTGTAGCTGTAGGTTATTCGTTTTACAAACAAGGTACTCGCACTAGTTTTTGGCATTATCTTTTCATACACCAATTGTCTTGGTCAACGACTGCTGATTTGACAAGCCGGACGTCGATTGTGGTAAAATGCTTCTTCCTCCAAAACTACTTATCGGATTCCACTGAAAGTTGGTCTTAATTCTTTTCAGGCAAGGGTCGTTTATTCCAATTTTGGTTTTGGTTTGGTTTTGGAGGACAAGGGAAAAAAGAAGTAAAACAAGGCAAAAACTTAATGCCTCTCTTTACTGTGTACGGGCGGCCTAATTAACGAATAAAAGAACTAAGGAAAGCTAAGTTTTAAAAGTTTTAAATGTGGTAAAATGCTTCTCCCTTTAAAACGACTTATCGGATTTCACTGAAATTTGTTCTTAATTCCTTTCAGGCAAGGGTCGAGTTTGAAAGACCAGTCAGATGAATGGATATTACAGGACTTACATTGCAAAACATGGAGCATGCAGTAGCATGCTTGAGGTTGACTTGCAGTGGGCCAGAATATTTGTGAAGGATCATCGGACCTTAGATTGATCACTTGTTTTGTATGTAGATTTACTACCAGCAAGTAGTATATTGATAATTGTGTGTAAACGTAAATGTGTATTTCAGATCAGCTTCAGTGGCTGACCAAACAATCAGTTTGGGATGATATGTTCTTTGAACTTGTGCAGCCATCCTCTTTGAACTATTTGTTTAGATTACGACCGGCGAAAGATTTTGGACTAACTTTGGTGAGTTTTTATAGCGCCAATCTCTACGATGTCTTATGTTGTCTCACAGTCTCGAATGCATTACTGTTAAATCGGATATATGATTTTATAATGTTTTTATCAACTTTGAAAGGACACTTAATACTCGTTTTACTAAGTCTTTTTACTATTCTTGTGACTGTCTTTTTCTGCACCTGCAATTCTTTCTTAATTAATATATGGCACGTCATCAGCTGTGTTAATAGTAATTTTTCTTTTTAACAACCATGATAGTAAAATTCCCCACCGAGGTCAGCCACCTTGACGTGGTGGTGGGGCTTTGCTCCGATGACCCGAAAGATTTCTACAATCTGGAGGATAGGAGCGTATGAAGAGCTGACCAAATACGTGAGAACATTTACTACACGTTACCAGTGCTTTTGTGCTGGTTTCGGCTTTATAGCCGACTACGGCTTTATAGCCGTTTACTTACGGCCTCACAGCCGTTATT
>Ga0056128_1007050_pt1 | contig 14171 bp, 7 predicted proteins | sample WorMetLIZISLAND2_FD_71113 | JGI IMG/M metagenome (GOLD analysis project Ga0056128, IMG submission 71113) | Marine gutless worms symbiont microbial communities from Max Planck institute for Marine Microbiology, Germany - Olavius geniculatus... ... | reverse complement strand
CGGAGGAGGGTACATCGGCAGCGTCGTGGTGGACGCCCGGCAGGACTCTGACGGCTGCGGCACGGCGCGATGTCCATGGATCATTCAAGGTCAACCCGGACAGGTCGGTCACAGTCACACACCCGTCTCATCTTTCAACACCGCACTCACTCACGGTCAGGCCCGTCCAGTGCCGCAGTGGGGCCCGGGGAAACATTGTCGCGGCGCCCCGCTTTGAAATTTTTTTTAACCTTTTCTATCTAAAATGGCGCGCTTTAGTTTACTTGAAATTTCTGAACGACCGCTGGGCCCCTAAACGTCGCGGGCTCGAGCTAACTTACTCCCTACCCCACCTTCTCGACGCATCTGCTTACGTCGGGTGTCACATTAAATAGTCTTCCCGTCATAGCGGTAAAATGTTGCCGGGGAAGACTTTTCAGGGGGGGACAATTCTATAATGGGACACCGGCTGAAAATGCAACCTAAAGGTGCGTACAGAGTGACCGAAGTGAACTGAAAGCCGGAGGGCGCGGCTTTCATTTCAGGGTATTTCATTTATGTCGTTCTGTACGCAGCTTAAAGATGCGCGACCAAAACGGGTTGTTGGCATTTCTCTGCAGCGTTATAGGGTGTTTACACGATCCAGCAAAAGTCCAGCATCAGCACGTTTATTTTGAATACATTTGCTAGAAGTGTGCTGGACGTTTGCTGGATCGTGTAAATACCCCATTAATCATTTTCGCATTGGTGTGATAACTGTGATGATGATTATTGCAGTTTGCTGCTTTCGTTCTGCAAAACCGTTATTCGCATTGAACTGTGTTTCATGCGGCTACTTCTGTAAGCGTTGCGAGAAGTTTTACAAGGATAGGCCTACTGCAAGGGTTCTTTGGATAAAAAAAATTATGCATAAGACATAATAACTGCCAAGTTGTTTGTTCTGTTGTTCAAAAAATGACAATGTGTTTTCTGCAGGACAAACATGCTGCCCCTTTCGTTCTGCATACGTTCTGCTGCACGTGAACGTGCGAAATGACGATGTGGTTGAAAAAATGTCCATGATAACTTTGTCTTAGTTAAAAATAATAGAATGCTCTTTGGCATTTTTGCGTGAGCATGAATAGGTAATAAACGTGTCAAATTTTAATTCAAAATTCTCAGCAATTGCTTCAGAAATGACTAAAAAAATTAAGAGATACTTTTTGCCGCACCCTGTGTAGCTCAGTTGTGTGTGGTGATATCACGTGATCGTTCGCGCAGGTGATCAACCTGACCCTGTACGAGTACAGCAGCCAGTCAGACGTCGTGACGTCATCATCGTCGTCATCGTCTGGCTCATCGTCGACGTCATCGTTACGTCACGTTGCCAGGCGACCAGCGGCAAAGTCCACATCGTGCGGTGCAGGGACGCGTCGCTATGCTGTTGTCAAGGAGCGCTCCAACCCCGTAGACGCCAGCATCTGTGCCGAGCACCACCTGCGCTCAGACGGTCACGTGACCACGAGTCACGTGTTCACGTCGGTCAGTTACGTCATCGAGCTGCGCGTCGTTGCCACGCGGAAATCCCGCGACACCACTGACGATCAGTCGACGGCGTTCCTCATTCACTACCAAGGTCTGCATGCGATTTACATGGCTTCCATTTCTCTTCTCTGGAAAAACATGCAAACATACATGGTGATGTTAATAAAAAGTCACTTAATTATAGATTTGGGTTTTCCTATCCTTGCAAGAAAATTGGATGACAAGGGCTCTCCACGCTTTCTTGCGATCAACAGCAAGTTAGCAACATGACATTGTAGATCTTGCATGACTCGTGTTTGCCAGATGGCACCACTGCTGTACGTAATCAATTTCAGTAAATTACGTTTTCGTATTGAGAATGAAACGACTTTGATTGTGCTGCAAAAATCTTGTAGATCTAAGCAGTATTTCCGAAGTTGCAAGTTATGTATGACAGAGTGGTCCTGTTCTTTGGACCACTTTGTAGATTTCAGTTCGATTCAGTTCAGTTCAGTTCTGTACGTTTCTGTCGCTCCGTACACAAACGTTAACGCTGCAGAGTGCGGTGTTGTGACTCTGTGCCAATAGCGGTCGGTTGTGCGGACATGTCGCCTCCAGCGAACACGGTACTGCGGCGTATCGGCGACAGGTCGGAAGTGAACTGTCTGCTGAACGAGCTGACGTCGACCGTGCGTTGTATCGACGGTCAGTGGCAGGGAGAGATTGAAGTCTGCGAGCGGCCGTCGTTCGTCCCCCAGTCGCTAGGTGACAGTCTGGCCGACCGTATCGACGTCCTCTACAATGTCACCTACAGCTACGTCGCTTCGCTCCATCCCGGTAGGTCTGTCGGTGCAGTATTATAGAGTATATGATTGCCGGATTTCCCGTTTGAGGGGGGCTCAGTTTTTCATACCTCGGGGTAGGTAAATCCAGAACCGACCCATCTGGCTGGGGTTAAGGCGGACGCGTTTACATGTGTCGGGTGGCAGGTAATATACTGTGTGATCCCATGACCCATATGGCAGGTGACGCTCCGTAGTTATGCAATAGGTTTCCCATAAAGAGCTGTACACCACCTTTAACTTTCAACTTTTTCCCTCACTTTTCCTACTACCTTCCTTTCAGCCTTGTTCTCTTTCCTTGCCTCTCCAAAGCTATTCCAGGGGGTATATATTCGAGCGTATTATATTCGGTGCATTCCGAGGTAAAATAGCACATTTCACGTTATTAAACGCACAGATCATTATTTTATGAAAAACTTAGGCCCCTACCTTTGCATGCCTTGCCTTGATGTATCAGTGAGCTATAACATTTCTCTTCTGAAAAATATCATTACTGGGTGGATTTTTAGGCCTACCCCTAACCGCATTCTTGGTACGCCTCTGTATGCATGTTTTTCTATTCCTGTTTGCTCTCTGGTGTATTAGTTAAACGTATCAAAATTTCAACTTAGATAATACTGCATCCGTGACCGATACGTCGAACTTGTGGGTTTGAGCCTTGGCCGGTTCGTTTCTTAGTGTCAGAGCAACTAGCCAAAGTTGTTAGAAAGGTAACCACGGATTTTGCTGGTGGAAGAGTTGTGAAATGGTGTCGGTAAGAAACCGCAATCAGCTCTGCATACCATTACGTACATAGGTAGGACCTTGTGGTGAATTGCATAATATTTTATAGGGTAATATTGATTGAAGTAATGCCCTCAGAAGTAGAACTTCTATGCATCATTTGTACGCCACTTTTATTAACACTGATGTTAATACACTGATGTCCTGATGATGGCTGTAACTACAGGAATCGTATTGACAGCGCTGGTTTCAGTGATCGTCGTCACTATCGTCATAGTCGTCACTTGTTGCTGCGTCTGTTGCAGAAGGTGCTCCAGTCGCTTCATTTGTATACTTATCTCGTTAAAATGATAACATTTGTAGGTCCTATATCAAACGGCGTAGCCAGAAATGTGAATTGGGGGTCTCCCCTCCCTTTTGCTTTTCCTTCTGTTCTCTTTTTCCGTCTTTCCCTTCTCATGTCCCTTCCCTTAGAAGTAGGACCCCTAAATTGCCGCTACGTGGCTACAGGAAGGCTGCGAGCTCCCTAGTGTGGTTTAAATTAAAATTTGGTGCAATAGTATGAAATCTGGTGGCAATAATTTTGATTATTTTCCTAAGTCCCTTATATCTATTTCTAACAAAAATTTTACATTGGGGCGCCTTGGCCGCCTGCCCCCTCTACTTGTCTACGCCACTGTCTGCGCTTGTCTGCGTTATATAAATTTACATTTTACTTACTTACTTACTGGCGTATATGTACATGTAGGCCTATAAGCGTCGTCGTGGTTTAAAAAGTAGCATGATATTGCAATTTCCGACAGACGAGATTATGGGTGTTCAAAATTTTGGCATGAGCGTGTCGTCGAACCGAAAGTTGTTTACTTCTCGCAGACTCGCAATAACGATTCGTTCCGATGCGATTTCATTCTGCGTGGCATGTCCAGTGATTTTGCAAGGTTGTTTACGGTTACTGTCAATGTAAAATGTGCGCGGTTCTGTTCGAACTAGGAGCCTAACTTACATAATGTTCTTTCAGTGAACCCACAATAGAAAGAATTAAACGAACGAAAAAAGTTAAAAAGGCAAAATCTGGCACTCACTATAGCGTTTTTTTGCACGACACGAACTCGTGGCCAGAAGCGCTTTTACAATCTCGGAATTGGCAGCTAATTGGCATGAGCTAATGATACCGCAGTACACTATGCGGCCATCCATTGCCCGCATCGGTCTTGCGGTTTGCAGCAAGCAGACACACCACCGCATCAATCAGCCACACTATGCCTTCACCCCGTAGCCAGTAAGCTACTACTCATTTCCCATCCCCCGGAGGGTAGGAGGCTGAGTTGACCTGAGCACACGAATGTGTTTTATGTTGACAGACGTCAGTACAAGCGTCGGTACAATCAGTCTGCTCGCCAGCAGACCATTCAGCGGACGACGATGGCGTTGCCTCCCGGCAAGAGTCCTGCAGCAGCAGCAGCTGTAACTCCAAAACTTCTACGCGGAACCGCCGACGTCTACACGGAAGACGTGAACAATTACACGAACGCTGTGGTTGGTGCATCGTGCGCCGTGCATCGTCCTCTGCCGTCACTACCTCGCTACCGCATGGACGGTTCCTGGGCAGCGAAGTCTGTGCGCTCGGACGCTTCCGGCAGCGACGCGTCGCTACATTGGGGCGACACTCTCGACGCCCCCGCAGCTGCCGCGAGCGACGCCGCAGCCCCCGCGCCGACGTCGTGCGGGGGCGTCAGCGTCGACGATCTGCCACCGCAGGGTCCGAGGAGAACCGTGCGCTGCCGCAGCGTCGCGGCCGGCGCCGGGGCGGGCAACCTCGACGACGACGTCGACGACGAAGTTGGTCGGACAGTGCCTGGTACGTGTTTAAATATATCTACACCGTGTCCAAAAAACTGTACCACTTTTTATTGTCCATATCTCTAGCAAAAAGAATGAGGAAAATCAGTTAACATTAGGCGAAGATTTGGACAACAAAAACTGGCACATTCTTTGAGACACGGTGTATCAATCATCTTATTATCTATACACTGTGCATTTTTTTCTGATATTTTTTTTAAAGTTAGCAATTGAACATTTCATTCTACTGCGGCGCCAGCAATCTGCAGTCCACACAACAGGTCTGTTAATATTGGCGCAACTGTTGTGTTACTTTGAAATGTATTCGTCGAGAAGGGAGGGGGTAGAGGGGTAAGTTACCCCGGGCCCCGCGACGTTTGTGGGGCCTTCCGTCGCTCAAAAATATAAAGTCACCAGAATGCGTCATTTATTAAAAACTCCAAAAAATTTCTCCCTAGAGGGGCCCCGCGAAAATGTTTCCCTTGGCCCCGCTGTGGCTCTCGACTGACTTGATTTTGTTGCCAGTCACTAGTAACAGCACTGTTCTGCATCGAAGTTGTTTGTTTGCTACACTTGTAGGCCTACTTAGCCTATATTACGTGTTACTTACGTGTTAACTTCTGTCTACGAATGTATTGAATGAATACTGTACAGGGTGAGCCAGAAAAATGTGCCACTTTACTTTTGTCCATGTCTTCGCCAATTATTGATCGATTTTCAAAAATTTTTCACTGGCACACTTTGCAGACAATTTGCATTAATGTGATTATTATATATTCCACCACACCATAAATGCGTCTCTACACTACTTTGTGAAATATTAATGAAATATGCATACATAATGATAATGACAAACAAACATTTTGGTAAAATTAAAAGAAAACTTCAGATCAACACTGCACTGTATAGTCTGTATGACACTAGACTGTGTAAGTCTAACACAGTCTAGTGTCATACGGATCATTCATCGCAATGTTGGTCTGAAGTGTTTTTTTCATTTACCTAATTTTTGTTATTATCGTTAGTTTTTGCTTACATTTATATTTCACAAGGTAGTGTAGAGACGCATTTACCGTGTGGTGGGATATATAATAATCGCATTATTGCAAATTGTCTGCAGAGTGTGCCAGTGGAAGAATTTTGAAAATCGGTCAATAATTGGTGAAGATATGGACAAAAGTAATGTGGCACGTTTTTTTCTGGTTCACGGTGTATGTATATTATATGGCATAGGTTACCGGACAATGCCGCGGCCGGCTGGGGGCAGTGCACAGTACGGCGTGCTGCAGATTGGCGACGAGGTTGATCAGCGGCGACAGATGAACGATCCTCCACCACAGCAGCAACTGCGTCGCCAGTCGCAACCCGTCACGACTAACAACATCATGCATGTTAGACAGTACGCCAACATACTGGACAGTCGCTCGGTCCAAGTCTGACATTGGCTTCCAGCTGCTTAGGCGTAAAGAAAAATTAGTTCTCTGCTTCCGTTGCAGCCGGCAAAAAATTAGGAACGGGGGACAACGGACAGTTTTCTATTTTATTTAATTTTAGATCAAGACGTGTCATTTAATTTTACCCAACAACTCAAAAACAAACAAGCTGACACGCTAAATAGTATTCACGAGAACTTAAGCAAATATACTGCAACATTTCAGGCTAGATGCAAACAGTATTTTCAGTAAAACTTCGAAAGCATACCAAAAACTGCGCTGATATTTTTGAAGGTCTAATAAATCTTTCAGGGACGCAGGTTTTTTCTAGGGACGGACGGCAACCGGAAGCAGAGGAATTTTATAGGCTTGACAAAGTGCACGGCCGGATTCCGACACGTGCAGACTTTCTGCCTTGCAATACTAGAAACGTGCCCGTCTTGTCGGGTGGCATCTTGGCACTGTGCCAAGGGCTCCGCGCCCCAAGGGGGCCCCTGCTACGGCGCTGATCGCCGCGAAAGTCGATGGATCGATCCATTAATTTAGCCAATTTTCATCGCTTTCGGGATGAATTAATGTCACAATTTGAACTCAACTATAAGGCATAGAAAATGTGGGGAGGCTAAAATTTAGGGTCCAATTTTGTTTCGTTCCCTCCGCTCGCTTAATTGTACACCTAAAACATATAGGGATCTATCATAAAGTTTGTAGAGTGGTGTGATGACAGGTCACTCACTATGTGATAAATCAGGGGCTCCGCGGCCATGGGTCCCTCCCTGACTAGAAATATACATAAGACGGCATAAGACGGCCCTGACTAGAAATAAAGAAAGTGTCTGCGAGGCATTTCTTAAATTATCCACCAAGATGCATTTGGCAAGAAAAACCGTCTCACTAAATTTGCAGCCAGGCTACATTATGTCAACTTCACGGATTAAGTCTAGTCTAGACTATAGGACTTTGCGAGAGACTTGATCTTAGCTTGCGTGTTGCATTGCAAAGTCTTTGATCGGTTAAAGAATAAAAACATTTAAAAAAACAAAAATGACCACAAAATTTTTGTCCAGAAAATATGTGGAGGTTCCTTCTTTTGGAGGTCTTTAGGCTAGCATAGACCTAGCTTTTGACCATTCCTAAATCCGGTTGTGACAATGCTGTTTACTGATTACTGAAGTGACCTCAACGGCAACAAAGCAACTACAGCAGATCGAGAAATAAGTAGGGTGGTACACCGTTATCAAGCCAGCTCTAAGAGTGCACGACGTGTGCTTCAAGTTTGCTATAAGTGTGCTTCATATATGGCCTATGCTTCCTCGACGTACAAACAGGATATTACTGATAGTGAGTTCAATCTGGTATAGCTGTCTGTTGCAGTATAGTTGTGCTGCTGGTCTCATTCTAGAATGTGATCACAGCCATTTGCTCACATTGTTATCGGCTGAATTACGGGTTGCGCTCGTCTGTCGTCTGTCCGTCCGTCCGTCTGTCTGTCTGTCATCAGCGGCGTCGTACCAGGTTAAGAAAAGTAGGCGTGGCAGAAAGTTGCCGTTTTCTGACAGCAGACGCTGCAGATTTCCAACGAAGGAAGTTAGCGTGTTCGGAATTCCAATTTTGTCCCTAAATTTTCCTAAAACAGGGGTTTTCAGCCGCAAATTTAGCAGTTTTGGAAGAATATCTTTTAACAAGATTTTACGAGAGCCAAAAGTTTAGGGTGGGCAATTGCCCATGCCCTCTCCCTCCCTTGCCACGAAGCCACTTTTTGTTACGTACGCGATTTTGACTAGAAAAAAAAACATATCGAAAACAAAGTTGGCGTGTAGGCCTACACTAGCCACGCAAAAGCAACTAATGTGTCAGGTTGTGCCAGGTGTCAGGGGACGGCCGCGTAATATGTCAGCACTGGGCCGACACATGTTTCTACACGGTGGCCCAAAAAAGTAAGCTATTGCACTTTGACCATATCTTCACTAAATATTGACCAATTTTCACAATTTTTCGCCAGTAGACTCTGTAAGATATTTGCTACTTAGTGGTGTGCACACCCCACCTATTGTTTCGCTACTTTACCTTGTAAAACATAAAAATCCGAAAACCAGCAATTTCTACAGATCGGCAAAAGGTCTAATGGTAAATTTTTAAAGTATTTAACTAAAATGTTACGTATGAGTTATAGTAAGCGTAAAGAACAATGGAGGACATATTGAGCATCTTTTCGAATAATTTGAACCATTTTTGTTCATAAATTTTTGTTGTCCATTATTTTGGTTGGCGGCTGCAATTTTGCTCAGTTAACAGCATGAGCATTGTATTTCGATCGTGCGGCCCTACAAGCTGTGCACTATTTTGCTGAAAAATGAAAACTTTCTGTGTACTATATGTAAACATTTTTGACACTCACTATAGTTTATATTTAACATTTTACTTAAATACTTTAAAATACTTTTTGCAAATCTGTAAATATTGTATATTTTTATATTTATGTTTTATATTGTATAGTTTTTTTATATTTATGTTTTACAAAATAGTGTAGCGACATAACAAAGCTTAGTGTGGTGTGCATGCCACTGAGTAGCAAATGTTTTACAGAGTTTACTGGTGAAAAAATTGTGAAAATTGGTCAATATATTTAGCAAAGATATGGACAAAATGTAAATTAATAGCTTAATTTTTGGGCCATTCTGTAGTTATTTTCGTCAGATAGTTTTGTTGTGAGTAGTGACTGATGATGGTCGCTTCAATGTGCTTGTTAGTTGTGTCATGCACGTACATGTAGGCCTAATGTTCTGCACTTTGTGTAGAAGATCGAACTTCTTCTCGCTGGACATTTGTCAAGTTTTCTACAAGTGCTTGGAATAAATGTTCATGTCTGTAAATTTATTTTGTTTACAAATATTTTAACACAGCTGCTCTATTGTAAGTCTTAGGTCTACTGTATCGAGAAATGCGAATGACTTAAGTCATCTCAAAGTATGACAACTCTGTTAAAAATTTATATTTTACATTTACATTTGTGGGACGGCCCATATTAGCACGTTTATTGTTACGTCATTGCACATTTTCCACAGAATTCGTTAATGAAAAAATATGAAAATCCGTCATATCTTGGCGAAGTTGGACATAGGCCTAAGTTGGAGGCTTACTTTTTGGGCCCATGCACTCTGTATGTTCGTCAATCGTCTTCGTCAAGAGCCCACACTCAGATACGCTCAATTATCAGTAGGCCAGTGAAGCCAAGATATCCAGGATAAATCCCATTCTTTTGACTGGAAATTATATGCGACAGAAAAAGGAAAACATAACGACTTGCCGCTTTGTCACAGAACCATTGAGACGCCAATAATAATCCGGCCGGGCTGGCTCTTTGGTGACGGGAACTCCGGCTGAAGCGAAGCCATGTGCCTGCGGGTGACCAAAGAGCGTTATCAGCCGTTATGTCTTGCTGACATAACTTGTGTCTTGTGCTCTCTTGCACACGAAGTTGCGAAAAACCCCCGGACGTCAACTGGGGATGTGAAGTCAGTTGTGTGGGACGCAATGATCCAACCCCAACCAACAACTTTCAACGCCTCGTCATCTAACTTTATTCAGCGCATAAGGCAATCGGTAACAATGTTTTCAGCTATTTAAACCACTCCTTCGAAATTTACTTTCGTTTTACTTTTACTAGAATAATTCTATCAAATAATCGAGGCCTAATGTCATTAGCCGGTCTTCTCTTGGAAATTGAAATTGCTTGCGGCTATTAGCTTACTTACTTATATTGCGCACATCATTATTAGCGATTCAGTTTTACACGCATAGCAACTCTTCGTGACGTCATCGATAGCTACGTAGTTTTTGACGATTTTGTTACGTGTAAGTTCGTCATTTAATTTTGACATCATGGATGTTGTTGTAAGAGCACATGCTAAAAATATAGCCTAACATCTAAACAAATAATGTTTTGGCGGATGTGTAATGTTTTCCATTCTGCTGCTTTTTCAGGAACGCTGATAGATCATCTTAACGACTTTGCCGTTAACACATGTAGGCCTATAGGCTAACTGTCAACTGGTTATAAGAACGCAGCGCTATAACGCGCAATCTAAATGTTTTGATAACAGTGTTGTGAACCTTTAATGAGGTAGACAGAACTGATAATTAGATGCCGATCATTTTAAATTGATTCGAATTGGATTGCACGACTACAGGCAAATGATTATAGACCTACTACTCGTCCATAAATACAGGTAATGGATGTTACGAGTCATAAGTTGCATAACTGTTTAGTACCCGGATTGACACTCAGCGTGATCGGAGTCGAATAGGGAAGCTTTAACGTCAAACACCAGAAATCTGGGGCATCGCGGAGTGAAAAAAGCACACATTTCCGAGCGAAACCGCGATATGGGTGCAAAAAACGCGAAAACCCCCACTTTATCGAAACTGATGAACTTTGGTCCACATATTTCAACACTTTTGGACAGCACTCGGGCAGGGCTACATGACACCAAAATTTTGTGGGCCAAAGTTCAAAAACGGCGGAGATATGGTGATGGGGGCAAAAACCGGAAAACCGCCACTTTTGAAAAAAGTCAAATTTTTCGCTCAAAAAATACGTCTGACCTTAGAGGAAAACATTTGCACCCAAAAAGACTATTGTTGAAAAACAAACAAAAATTTGGGGGTGGGGCTGCCCCCCCCAATTTTTTTTCTAAAAATACGTTTTTTTGAACGGCCACTCGAAAAAACGCATTTTTGCGAAAAAAAAATTTTGAAGATATCAAAAAAATTTTCTGCTAATCTGCTAAAGGACGACCAGCACTAACGTAGCTGTGTGAAATATTTTACTTCGCGCACAGTGGACGAGATAGCGGCAACGGCGAACATTATACGCAAAACAGACAGTTCTTGGGTCACACTTTGGGGGCCTGTGACCCCAAATCCCCAGCGCTCACGGCTTGATAAAGCTGCGCGTTACGTTTAGGGATACCTATTCTACAATATGTCACACAAAAAAAATTTGAGCCACTTGCAGATTGTTTTGGAGAGTTTTTGCAATAATTGTCGAAAAATGCCGAAAAAATCGGGTCAACTTTGGGGGGCAATTTTTGACAAGTGTACAAAAATTTGAAAATTTGTACCCCCGCATATGAAATGGGGACTATTCCTTGAAAACCAGGTAAACAAAACAGATTGATCAACACCATACTTTCTGAGAGAAAGTGAGCACCGAAATTGACCCCCAAAGTTAGGAAATCACTTATCATTCACTTCATCGTCCCCCGTTTAGTCTAGGGGGCCGAAATTTTCCCGGCACACGTCCCCCTCAGATGTTCTTTAGAAAAAAAAATTTCAACGCCCCAGCTCCCCTGAAAGGGGAGATATGGGAGGTCAAAGAAAAATTTCCCACTCACGCCCCCTCAAAATCCCTTCGACTGATTGGCCAAAAATTCTGCCCTTGACCAGCAATCGATGCCCCCTACAGATGGCCAAAATTGGTGCACGTAGCGGCCATAGCTTTTCGGCTAGACAAAAAAAGTGGGTTGAGCGAATGCCAGGTCAAAGCATGCAACAATTCCTCAAGACGGAGTCAGCTTGACACTCCTCTCACAATTGCTAGGATAGCAAACATTTTATATGATACAGACGAAATACATAGACAACGCTGTAGCAGACGACAGAAATAACAGATTAGATCCCGCCTATCCACATCAATGATGTTACAGTTCTATTTTGCTCACATGCCATGGGAAGGTAGGCCCCTAGGCGAAATCACATGGTCACTTGCATTAATGTGATTATTATATATTCCACCACACCATAAATGCGTCTCTACACTACCTTGTGAACTGGACTGAAATGGTGCAGTTGTCCGTGTCCACTGATGAAAGACTGATCCGTAAGATGTCAGTGTCACTCCACATTTATGATTTTTATATGTGATTTTGTGTGCACGGTTTTGCTAGTTGTTATGGACGGTATACGACCGATGTCGATGCGTTGGCCTGGACTCCAGGGTCGAAGTACCATTTTGCCGCCATCTTCAGTGATCCAGTCTGGCCCTTATCACGGCTCTGCAGTGCTCACCACAAAGTTGAAGGTAATTTATGGTAACTAATGTTGATCTCATCTGATTTTGGTTACACTAATCACTGCACAGTGGTAATAATCTTTTTCATGGCGTTTTTTGTACCTGTTTGAAGTTAGTCAACATGAAACGTAAAAGCTAAGATCGTTTTAGACTAGCAGGGATGGGTGCCAACTGAGTAACTACTTTTTAAATTAATGCTGTAATGCCAAAGAGTAGTAATGTGCAATCCCACCTTTGATATTCATAATCATCATCATCGTATATAATAATATTTACAGTTGTTGTATTATGCTATAATTGCAGTTATATTATTAAACTAGAAATACCTTTTGTGGAACGAGGTATCGGTCCCATTGCCACGCTGTATAGCCTAGCAGCTGCATAAGGGGGTAGGTGCAAACAGGGCGCAATTATCTTTCACGGGGACCGAGTTATACCGCTTCGAAGTCCCCATAGGCTGTAATGCAATTTTTTAAACATTGGGGTAAAATAGGGGAAGGATTTATCAGATTTTTATCCCAAACAAACTCGATCTTACTTTTTGGGCCCCGAATCACTGTGCAAAATTTCATCAAAATTGATTCAAAATTGCGGCCGTAGGAGTGTTTACAGACAGACTGACAGAATGACAGACAGACGCAAGTGATTTTATAATCTGTCCCATGCTGTGCTATAGCAGTGGGACAGATAATTACTTCAGTGCCTGGTGTTGCCAGTTTCTCAACAAGAAAGGCATTTAACCTGTAATAAGTTTGCTTTGACGGTTTCCAATCCGTAAGTTTACTTTTTGGCACCCACCACAATTTTGAGTATACCATGCAGTTAATTGCACAAGAATTGGGGGACTGAACACAGTTAAATATTAGTAGGGGCCCTAGTACACTGTAGTTGTTGCTGTAGTTGTCGACGCGCTAGCGGCACTACAGCTATACTATGTATCCTCTGTCGTCTGTCTGTCCGTCTGTCGTCCACAACGGATGTACTGTGGCTAAACGGTAGGTCTTAGCGAAAAACATTTTATACAAATAATAAGCCCTGTGTCTTAAACCTAGGCATGCAAAATTTCAGCGATCTAATGCAAGGAAAACATTTTCACATTTGGAGCTGAATGGAGGGGGTAGGGAAATGTCCGTTTTTCAATGGAAAACCGGCCATATCTCGGAAACGGTGAGAGATAGGGCCAAGGTTACTATCAGTCACTAATACGAAGTGGCATACACCCTTTCAGATGAAATGAAAATCATCGACCTTGGATAACTTTGAAGGTCACTACTGCAACAGGAACTGTATAGGCTGTAGCGCGTCTTCCCTAACGACAGCTGGGGTTTTTTCTATAATATATTATAGCAACTGTATACAGGGTGGCAGAGAAAAGAATGATTCGCTCAAGCAGCAGCAGCAGGCGCGCATTGTCTGCAGCCGATCACAGGAAGTCAGCAGTCCGGAGACTGAAAACGCATGCCAGTTAGTATATGCTCCTATTCATCCTCTTGAGCCGAGCTAATTTAATTGGCCGTAAGCCGACTTGTAACAAGTCCAGCAACAGCCAAGTCCAAGTCCCCTATCCTCAAGTCCAAGTCTAAGTCCACCTTAAACGGGCAAGTCCAAGTACGAGTCCAAGTCCTCTTCAAAAAAGGCAAGTCCAAGTCCAGTAGGAAGAAACGAACCTGCAAGCAGTTTTATCCCATTCCAATATTATTTCTCTTGCTGTTATTGAGTAAAACACTTTATCGTACACAAAAAAAGAACTAATCCTTAAATATTGTTAGCAATTTTAAT
>Ga0056128_1007047_pt1 | contig 14172 bp, 7 predicted proteins | sample WorMetLIZISLAND2_FD_71113 | JGI IMG/M metagenome (GOLD analysis project Ga0056128, IMG submission 71113) | Marine gutless worms symbiont microbial communities from Max Planck institute for Marine Microbiology, Germany - Olavius geniculatus... ... | reverse complement strand
AGGGGAGAGTGGACCCCCCAAGGATTTAGTGAAATGACGTTACTGCTTAGCCCTCGGCATCATCAGAGTTGTGTTTTTGGCATCTTCGCTTGTCATGCTAACGTTTGTTTTTTTACAAGAGAAAAAAATTTCCGGCTGCGCCTTTGTTTAAGCCTAATGTCGTTCCGTGTTATAACGTCATTGCTTTTACGCGTGTCTGTCACAGCCGGAAACGGCTGTCAAATAGAAAGTGGCAGGCGTAGGCCTACATCTTCATTATGCATCCACTCAGCACTCTAATTAATGGGATCCCTCGCACCAAGTGTGGAGAAAGTAATAAAGATATATTAACGGCTGATCGCTGCAGTTGTGTCACGTTGCAAACGCTTTCAGACGTCGAACTGTTATATATGTATATCTCAGCGTGTACTTTCAAGCGCATGGCGTAATATTGAGACGAAGCTGAATACTTGTGCGGAAGTGCACAGCCAAGTGCATGCGGACACGTATGCGGCCGTCCGTCAAGTTAGTTGCTGGACGTGTTGCTTCTCTGCCTTTGACTTTTTAAGCTAAACATTTTACCTGTCCCAGAAACATTGCGTTAATGTTCATCCGCGGTTCTTTGTTTTTGAGTTAGTGGCCGGCGTGCGGGATAAATACAAATCGATAGCTGTTAATTGGCATTTGGACAGCATCCTGAAAGTTGTTGCGTGCATGTCAGTAGAACTCGGCTGGTTTGTCAGGCGACCTGCCGCTGTATCTACTGCAGGTGATGCTCATCATCATTGTAATCATCTTCCTGCTTTGTCAGCTGCCTCAGGCCATCACTCACCTTTACATCGTCTACCTGCACGTCACCAAGTCCATCGACCAAAGAGTACGCTAACTTACTTAACTACTTGTTTACTTTGCATTGTTTAAACACTGCAAGGTTGTAGATATTGCAATATTCTATTGGTATTGCCAGCACTGTCACTTTTAGCATTGCCAGAGCATTGCAAATTCGCAATACGTTTTGAATCGCGAAGTTGCAAAATCCGACCCGCTTATACGCAAAAAAATTGTCTGGGCTTCCTGAATTTGTTCTGTGATCACAAGCGCTGAGGCACTATTAAGGGAGAATTGTATTGTGCTACACTGCAGTGCGATATCGTTTCACGCATCCAAACCATCGGGACACAGAACGGTCGTTCCACCGTTTGACTGCGTTTTCCCCCTACTCGCTAGTGTACCATTGCACTTAAACAAACACTCACGCTCAGTCGCTTACAGCGTCAACTCAACTCTTGGTGTTACGCACGCTTTTGGCCGTCTGCGAGCTCGTAAATTTGCTCATAAAATGTTAATGGTGTGCCAACTCAGTACAGTTAGCCGCCCACAGGTGAGAAATTTATCTGATTATCCGCCCCGTGCACTTTCATACGCTTAGCTTAACATCCAATCCGGCTGCTGTTTTAATGTCAACTTGGCAAGTGTCAATAATCATTGACTGAACTGAACTGAACTGACATGGTTTAGTTTTTGGGCAAGCAAGGCAAGCCCATTGGTCATTAGTTGACGCGTACTTGCCCGTGGTCACATAGACACCGACGCCGTTACGGCCCGTTAGACGGTGCCTGCTATAATGCGTTACTGCTTGTCGATTGGCCAGTTCGTCAAGAACTAAATCATGTCAGTTCAGTTTAGTTACATCGCTCTGTACGCGCCTTCACGTGCAAATCATGGAAGTAGGCATAGAATTATAAACCTATGTTGTCAAAATTTGCAAAATGTAGAAACAGTATTAGGTTGTGCTTCTTATGTTTAAGATGGGAGACGTTGAACTTGCTCTTGGTCCGTGACCCTAGTGTAATAGATGATTTCATACGCAGTTGAAAAAAAATATTAATTACGCCTTTCACACATGCATAAAAGCATTGTAGGCGCATGTAAGTTCAAGTCTCTAATGGCAGCATGAAACTGTTGAAAAATGTTCATTTCATGCGTAACTACGACTGTTGTTATCTGCAGAAGTTATACTTGTTGAAAATCGCCGGCAACGTCTTCAATCTGCTGGTCGTCATCAACTGTTCGTTCAACTTCGTCCTGTACTCGTCTTTCAGCTCCAAGTTCCGCATGACGTTCCGACGACTGTTCTGCCAGCGAGTTCGGCGCTGGCGCTGCCTGGGCGGAGACGCCGCCGAGCTGCGCTGGCTGCGAGATGATGAGGACGGCATCGAAATGACCTACTCCAAGGCGGACGGAACGACCGCCGTGGGCGGGGGCACTGGCGCTCACGGCGGTGGCGGCGCCCGGCGGCGGCTACCACAGCGACACGGCGGTGAGACGGTCATCGTGGTTGCCACCCCGGGCGGCGGCCGCACGTACGTCAAGCGGCAGCGATCACGTGATCGCAGAGACGTGGGACCGGCGACGACGACCGTCGAGATGACGTCACGCTCTGTAGATGACGTCACGCTGCGGTCTGACGACCACCGCTAGCACGTCGCTGTTGACTCCGGCGGACAGTCGCTCGAATGTTAGCGACATCACGCCGCTCGCACCGCACCAGCCTATCGACGTCGTGCTGGAATCAGCATAATCACACCCCCGGGCCGCCCGCCAACTGGCACGTGAGGCGTGACGTAACGCACAAACTCGCGCAGATTGCTTGTTACTACATATTGTCTGCTGATGTGCGGACGAAGGGCGCCCTGGCAAGTAGCCTAATTCGCCTCGATGTTTGAAGAAATTAAATGCAGGCTTCTGCAAAATCAAATGTGCATGTTTATGTTTCGAAGTATCTGGAGTGCGTGCTCAAAACGCGCTTCGTAGTTATGCCCAGTTCATACCTACGACGCCGAAAAGACTCAACTCGACTCAACTGTTTAGCCAAGCTAGCAAACAATGTGTGGTCTGTGCACAGGAACGTGACGTCGCAATGCTAATGACGTCATTCCGTTGTCGCCCACACTCACGGCTGTTGAGTTGAGTTGAGTTGTGTTGCGTCGTAGGTGTGAATTGGCTTTTTGTCATGATCGGTTATGAACAAGCTTCAAGCCAAGCGTTTAATCAGCATACGACGACGCTTATCTATAGAGATTGATTTCATATCACGATTTTGTTTTTCACTCCACGAAAGCTTCTGTTACTCTTTGTTTGAAGTTACAACTATAGATATGTCATGGTCATCTGTTGCACGTATTGTGGGAAATTATCGCTATATCACACAGCTATTAATGTCGGCGAAGGTGCCTTTTGGTTGTCTGAATTTGATCATGATGTAGTTTGACAGTTTATTGAAAGTATTTGTTCTATCTTCATAATAAATATAAGTAGGTCCGTTGTATAGTATTGCACCCCGTCCCTTTCTGTTTGTCCGTCAGTCTGTCTGTTTGATGCATACACTTAACTCAAGGACATAAAGGCTCAGATTCCGCCACAAAATAACCCATTAGCGACAAATTCGATTAACCTAAATCAATTCTGCTGAAATCTGGTATCCGTCGAGATCAATCTATTGGAATTTGATTTTCATCAGTTTAGCAAAGATCAATATTCAGGGAATCAGGCACGTAATGCACGATTACCCTCGTGAGGCAAATCTGAGACAAATAAGTTTTGGCTGTTTTATGTTGTGATTAACTAGTCAATTCAGTTGTTGTAATTAGTGTCAGTGATGTACGCGCGATTTCCCAATGGCGGGTTTAAACTGATACCCGTCTTCTCAGGTTCGTTATCACCATCACCATGTTGTACTTTTGACGCACTACAACTGTTCTTCAATGAAAGTTTTGAACCCGTTGCAAGCGCCTGAGTACGGTTGTCATGCTTGGTGGACGTGTTTCGTTGTTCGGTGGCATCGCATTAATTTATTGTGCTTGGTGACGTGCAAGTCATAAAATATCGTATCTGACAGCTAGTTAATTTTTTTTATTTATTAATGCTTGATTCGTTACATTTATCGTGTACACTGCATCCGTACTTACGTTACAGTTACGTATCAGTCCGTGAACACGCGTGTCTAACCGGTTAAGTATTATAAATAGTCTAATACAGTCAACAAGAAAAAAAATTCCGGTAGTCGGTGCCAAGCTAATAAAATAAGCTTTCATCTGAACATTACGTGTGCACTGTCACTTTCGGTCAACAGGCAGTGTCTCAAGACTTTCCGGTTTCGTCGTTCATCTCCAGATCTACTTATTTGACCAATTCACCGCCGTGATCATGGCCACGTTAAACCGCTCTATAGTGATGATGATGATTATGACAATAATAACTAGCGGCGTTTAACTGCACTATGTGCTACAAAAACGTGCTTGCACTTTTATTTTGGCGAACTAAATATAATATATTTTTTTGCAATTTTTACTGTCGCATTCAGCGATGAACTGTAGAAGAGGTATAGAAAAGGCTGTAATGAGTGTTACCAGCTTACTTTAAATCTGTTGGCATGCAGTTGCCATGCACATAACATTGCAGAATTTAATATTCAACACTTCATTCATGTTATGGGCATGACACTATACGTCAGTTTTTGTCTCAGTAGGATATTTCCGTTTTGCTGTTTATGTCATTATCTTATAAGCTTATTTTTTAAAATTTTTTATACGCGAGGAAAATTTGCGGGGGTTGCGAACTCAAAGGCCAGGGTATTGTGTGAGCGAATAACCAAGCACTCCTGCCGTATTTTACACTGTATCGCAGACATAGCATGGCGGCTTCTTTCTACAGGGTGCGGCAAAAAAGTAGCCCCCTAAAGTTTTTCGCAGTTTTCTCAACAACCGTTTGGGATTTTAATGTGAAATTTTACAGTTTTATTTACTGAAACCTTTTACATCTAACTGCCAAGTAAAATGTGATTCTGTTGAAAAACAACAGTTATAGACTTTTTAACATGAGGGCATCGGACTGCGAGTGGACACGAGCCGCCCGCTGCTTCCTAGTTTTCATGATGTAGTGGAGACAGAATTTGAAATTTTGTAGATAGTTTCCAGGCCGCGCCTGCAATAGACCCTCGCTCGCTGTCGAAAAGAAACTTCCCTAAAATTTGGCTAAAAATCCCGAAAAACCAACCCGAAATTTAGGGAAAAACGAAACAAACTAATGACATTGGAAAAGTGAAAACTAAAGGACAGGAGAATACAAAAAGTACCCGGTGCTCGGCTTTTTGATTCCCGCGGACTGCGGCAGGTAGCACACAGCAGCAGAGACAACTCAGCGGTTTAATCAGCGACAGGTCACCAACACGTCACCGCAGAACTCGCCGACGACGCCGTGGGGATGCGGTAACCTACAGCACCGGTAGAGAGGGCGGCAACACGGTCTGTCAGACTCCAAACACGGAAGCAGAAGCAGAGATACGAGCACAGCAACCGGACTCGGGAAGCAGCCGAACAGACACACCAGCTAGTTCCGGAAGAGCAGCAAAAGAAGAGTCAGAGAGAACAAAGGCCTGGCCCTAGTTCATATACCGTAGGGGGGTCCGTGCTGGCTCGAGGCCGCAGGACAGAGGGGGTCTGTGCTGGACACTGGAGAGAGGGGGTGAGAAAAAAGTGAAAAAATTTTACAGAAAAATAGCTCATGAAAAGTTTCAAAGAAAATTTAGAAGAAGATTTGGGGAATATTTTATAAGGGGGGAGTGAAGGGTAGGGGGTCAATTTGTACCGTAAGGGTGCTAAGGGGTGTAACTGGGCCAAGCCAAAATCTAAAACACCCGACTTTTGCACGTTATACATTTATCAAATTAACCCTTTATCGATTAATTTGTTGCAACTGCTAGACTGCAGCCCTCTTCGAAATGACTATCCGCCACACTGCAGTAAGTCGCCATGAACCAACTAATCGAAAAATGTTGTAATTTGGTAAATTTGTATAGCTTATTAGGTATTGTTTCAACCTAATCTCATTCAAAACAGCGTCACTGCAAATTTATCATGATATAAATACCGAAATACCATATTTATGACACCAGTTGAATAGGCTTAGGCTTAAGCTTACTGGACTAGCCTAATATTGAATTTGTTCGTGAAAAATTATAATTTCTGGTAAAATGCAATATTCAAAAACGAACTGAAGTTACTGAACGTACAAATTGCAAACTTAGGCCTACGACTTCTGTGAAGTCAAAATCCAGTGGGTGCCACTGTTTTTTGTACCGGGGCCTATTCAAAATTTACAATACTGATACTGTTTTGTCAGACGTTTTAGCGGTAAAGTAATAGGAACAATTACTTGAGTTGCTTCCGCAATCTGCATTGCTAGCCGCTAGCGTAAATTGATCGGTCTGTTGTCCCACGGTTGTTCACACACGCCTGCAGGCCATTATGACGGCTGCAGGGCAGATGCAGCCAAGCGACGACATAGGCCTATGAGATGCGTGTCTGTCTGTCAAGAACATGTCGCCGCAACTCGGTTGTCGACGACTTGCTCGACTGCTGCACGATGCCATTTCTATCTTCGGCAGACTGTCGTTTGCACTAACAGCAATAAAAAGATGGTCGACGTCGCATATGACAGGTGACGTCAAGAAGATCGAGTGGCGAGATACGGAGGCTGCAGAATGACGTCATTAGTGCGGCCAAGAGCAGAGCAGAGTGTGATGCTGCATGCTTAGCGAGGATGGTGCATGATAACGAGCGACTGACTGCAGGAATAGAACGCTATCGAACCGAGCGCTGTCGAATGTCGACGCTCCGTCTGCTGCATACGACAGGGTCAAGTACTTGCAGTCTCTGTGCTGTTTGACGCAGCTCACCTGATCATCTCAGTCTCCAACATTGCTTCTGGTATAGGCCCTATATACCTTCTGTCAAAAAGTTAACAATATTAGTCGTCTGCGGCGATACACTGACCGGCATTTCAATATCACTTTCAGATTAATAAGCGTTTCTGAAATTAAATCAACCCCCTGCTTGCTATTAGTAAAACTGCAGACAATATGGACGTAAATGCATGCATCTACAGGCTACAGCATTTGTGACTTCAGTCGGTTGCTCGGTTCAACGTCACGCACAGTCAAAATAGAAAAAAAAACTGAGGGAAAGATCGACGGTGATAAAGATAACGTGCACAGTGCACATCTGCAGTGACAATCGAGGAACGCTTCGTGTTTTACGTGCAACGACCGTTGCGAGTAATGTGCAGTGTCGTGCAGCTCCCCTGTGACGGCTGAGCTGCGTTCAGGTCATGACGCAGAACAGGCCTAGAATAAATGCACCCGTAAACCAGCGGTCGACCGTTGGGAGACGTACGTTGTCCGGACGAACTGACTTCGCAGCGAACTTTGGATGCGCAGCACATCCACTGACCCTGAGGAAGCGTCAGCTGCGTCACGGTTACACTGTAGGCCTACGACCGAAACTTGTCGTGGCTGGTTGTCGAGAGTGACATAATTATGAAACAACACAAAAACCATTTGCAACGTGACATACGAGGGTCGTTCGATAAATAAGTTTACAAAATGGCGCCATTCCATTAATTCTTAAAATAGGAAAAATTCGAAATATACGTTTTGTAGGGAATCTAATTCTAAACATGTGTGAAAATTTTTTTGGACGATGACGTCATTATTGTAACGTAGTCAGTTAATAGAACACAGTCAGTCTCTTCGCGTGCTATTTTCTCCACCAGTAATCTATCATAACTCAACGTGACAAACAGCATAGGAGCAAGAAAAAACGAATAGAAAACAAGTTAATAGTTGATTAAATTTGATTAAACTTAACGGACACTTAATGAACAATAATGAACGGTTTCGATTCTGGTGGAGCAATTATTTGAATGCTAGACATTAGCGTATCATCCTTATAAGCATATCGTCCGAGTTCGTTTAAACATCTGTCTTATCCACCAAAATGCTTCTGAATGATCAGTGCAAAGAACGACGCTGGCTGCTGTCCCAAGCCACTGACGCACCGCAGTATCTGATGCGAATTTATGCCCAGTTAGCATTTTTTTACACCAAGTGTGACTTCAAGAGGATTCGTAAAACACTTGTCGCCATAGGCCTATACTGGATGCATCTCAGAGTGAATCTGATTTATCTGATTTGCATTAAGTCCACAAAAACAGTAAAAGCACGCTATTCGTTGCGGGACGATTTCAGTAGCAACGTCGCCGTATATAACGTTTATCAGCCTAAATAATGTCACTGTGACGTCATCGTAATAAAAATCACAGCAAGTACACAGAATTAAATTTCATACAAAACGTATATTTCGGATTTTTCCTATTTTAAACATTAATGGAATGGCGCCATTTTGTATACGTATTTATCGAACGACCCTCGTACGTTTGTCAGACATCTGAAATGTGAAGTATGTGAAGTTTTCAGCACCGAATTTTGCATTTTTGGACAGATGATTTTCCGACAGCCCAAAATATAGAAGAAGCCGGTACCACTCTACTCCGCTCCATCCTGCCACGAGGCCATGGCACTCACGCATTCCTAATAGCAAATTTTATTTTGTGTGATAACAGTGACATATGAGACTTAATGCAGCATTTATTATGCCTCCGCCAACGTAGTGGCCGGAGGCACTGTTTCCAGAGTGTTTCTGCGTCCGTGCGTGAGTCCCAGACAAACATTGTGACCACGATAATATCTTGGGTATTTGTTGACGGCATTTGACCAATCTTTCACTACTAACCGAATTCGGGGCAAGGATAAACGCGTCAAATTTGGGGGTCAAAAAGTCAAGGATTAAGGTCACGGTGGGATCAAATATGTCCAAAATGCACTTCTTGGCCTTGTATAGTTGTCACGTGTTGGAGGAGGCATAATAGTCGACGGAGTCAACCACCATATCTAGTTGTTTTTACATTTCTACATCGTTGTCTACCGCTGGCGCTGTATGCAGGTTGTGTGAGCGCTCACATACGGACGCATATAGATTAATCAACGAAGAATTGTGGGAGTGATAAGCAATTGTCGGCGATATAATCAGACCGTCCGCCTCGACGACAGCAGCACACAGGCGACGTGCTCTCGCATATAAACCAACCAAACGCGCTGGTGTCCCATTACAGGATCGCCCCCCAGAAAAGTCTGTCCCGGCCGACAATTAACGGGCAAAAATCCGCCTTGCCCGGCGGCAGCCCGGGCGGGATGAATTTTTACCAATAAATTGTCGGCCGGGGGAGGAGACTTTTCTGTGGGCGATCCTATGATGGAGAGACTTTTTATGGGCCCGGCGATATTTTAATAAAGGGGAGACATATCAAATCCGTAATTATTTCTACCGGGCGGAGTTTTCATAGGGAAGATATTTTAACGTGACACTGGCCGTTTCAATGGCAGCGAGGCGTCAATTGTCTCGCCTACTGAATGCAGTACGTCTTAATTATGCATCCGCGAATTTCGCCGTCGAATTATGTGTCGCCGCGGCGTGGCTCAACTTCCGCTCAAGATTGCCGTATTATAGGCTAGCCATCACTGTCGCTGCTGCTGCAGACGCCACGTATCCGTCAGTGGCGTAGCCAGAAATGTGAATTTGGGGGCCTCGTCTCGTTTACCCTATCTTTCCCTACCACTTTTGTTCCCCTTCATTCTCTCCGTGTTCCCACCTTACCTTTCCTCTTCCTTTTTCTCTTCCCCTTCCCTCAAAAGCAGGACCTCTAAAATCCAGCTAGGGAGTCCGGAGAGCGCTGTAAGCTCCCCCAGCGGGGTCTGAAATAGAATTCGGTGCATTGTAGCTTAAAATGTGAGATATGATGGCAACAATTGCAGGCTTAATTATTTTCCTGGGAACAGGCTGGCCAAATCGGCCCATTCAGTGCAGTCAATATGTACTTGTCTTGTCTGGGGGACTGAAGGGAGAGGGTGGGCCCCCTCTTGGCTACGCCACTAGTATCCGTCCGTTACCGCGCTACGTGATATTCTGGGAATTGTATAAATAGCAGTGTTCTCGCAGCTGCTCTGTTAGTGCTTTAGTCTTCACCAAAATTACTCGACTGCAATAGTTACCCAAAAGCCATTTTGTTCGCTTTTTTCCTAATTAAATCGCCACACAACATTATCCCGGCCATAGTGCATCCCCAGCTCCATATTTGCGTGCATATGAGCAGTCATCATCTGTTGCTGACGTCGACGAGTTCCTTTGCTGTCGCCTGTCCAAGCTCAAATGCATCTGTCTCTCTATTCCACGAGCAGCGACGTCGGTCAGAAAATACTACTGCTGACATAAATCTCCCGTGCTAGCTGTCGCAGCAACACGTTACGTTATGTACTATGTAGGCTCAAGAACACTTTGACGCCATCAGTATACGACGGCAGCACTGAGCAACTACTACTTGCACTACTAGCAACAGCAGCAGCAGCAGCAGCAGTAGTTATTGCACGATAGACTGGGACAAAAAGTACTGTTTTACAATGTTTTAGGCTAACCGCAGTTAAATCGCTGCCGACAGTTTTCATCCGTCTTAAAAAAAATCTTGAATGGAGAAACATTTATAGTCCTCGTCCTCCTTCTTCCGTCACAATGTGAACTGGACGTTACGTTGCTCTGAGGCCTGGCCAGCTCAAGCCCAGCCCATTTTAACAAAAGCCGAGGCCCTGTGCACGCAAGAGCCTATTGTGAACACCCCACAATTATGACTATACCTTCAACTGCTGACTTATGGCGCGACCGTCCTAATAGGCCGCAATACGGTCGCAATACGTCCGTCCGTCCCGTAATTCCAAAGCAAGTGTAGGAAAACGAAAATGGACGTAAGCGGACAGAAGGCAACAGTAACCGCTATGTTAATTTTCAGTTAGAAAACCTCCAAAAACAGATCGACAGTCATACAATACGTTAAGCCCCTGTCCATGCAAGTGCCGACTGTGATCACCCACACAATTTTGGGAGTCCGAATTTATGGGCCGACAATTCCTAGCTTGACTTAGGCCTATACTTGAACGCTTAGTGAGTACAAGCCACAGGTAGCGTTTGACATGACTAACAAGTGAAATTTTACGATTAAATGTACGAGCAACAACAAACAGTAGACACTTTGATTACTAGCAAACTGTTAATTAGCCTATGTTGTTCAAACGACGACTTCTTTTCCATATTTCACTACATACGGTTAACAATAACATAATGCGTTGTCATTATGGAAACATCTGTAAATATAAAAATGATGTCAATCAAACATTCAACATTATTATGACACACTTAATCAAAGATAATGAGATGCAATTGGAATTTCCATATGTACACGAATACATGAATAAGTAACAAATGCGTGAACTCAAGTGTTCACAGGATTCCAAGCAGTTGCTCAGGAAATGGCATAAAAGTGACAGAACATTATGGGTCACTTTTTGAAATCCACAATGTATAATCAGCAAAATAACTACTCGTCATAAGACACTAGTTAATACAGAAGATAACTGCAACGTTAGGATGTCAATGTGAGTGGAAGACCGTCATTGCCTAACAGAGTTGCTTCAGGTTCATGTACCACTTGCGGACCAGGACCAATCTGCAAACAGACATGTGAGAAACATAACAGATGCATCAAAAACAATCAGCTTAAAAAACAAATGGCATTTTACAACGAGCTTGACAAACCCACTTCCCGAACTCACACTGATCACTGAAAAAAACAGACAGACAGATATCAAAAACTGATCACAAAATATTTATATTTTTTCTAACATCTAAATAACGGTGTAAAATCAAAAATCAAAACATAACCGACATTACTACTAATGAATTATTCATCAAGCGTCAAACCTTGGTGTGAATGATATATTGCACACTTCCAGGTAGAGGCTGCAAAGAAATGGCAGAGAGTACTTCCTGTAAATAAACAACAGTTATGCATTCTAAGTGATGAATGTCCTTTGGTAATAAAACTGAAAATCCGGAAGGAAAGCCAAAGATTGGAAAAAAATTACTGGAAAAAACAAAAGTGGCATTTTAATTTGAATTTTTAACTTACTGAACAGACAAAACATAGGAAAAGTAAATGACATTGTAGATAATGTAAAATGGAACTGACAATAACTTAATTCCTCCTTGATTGATTTTTCAAGCTACATTATTTCTTAGGAGAACTTATAACGGAAACACAAATACTGGTTACAGAACTTGCTAAAAATGCAAACGAGCAAAAAATGTTTATATAATGCATATATAAAGAGGTTTTTAACCAGGTGCACCAAATCAAAGAGGCAGACGTGAAGTCAAACATACAGACAGCAATTTTGACAGACACTTTTCTTCTAGTCACTAGTGGGAAACAGCCAAGGTGGACTGAGATCACATGCAGTCACGGAAAAGCAAATATAACAAGTATAAAGCATAATATGCAGTACAAAGATACAAAATTGAATTAACTTCTGCGAGTAGAAAATCATGAATGCTAACTTCACTTGGTGCTGTTGTCTTGCTGGGCAAACCAGTGACAAAATTCTGTCCATTGTCGGTGCGTGTTTGTGGAAAGAAGTGACAGATTAGACCAAGTACCGACGCCACGTTCTCTTCAAGCAGATAAAGGCACGCGTTTGGACCAGCGTCAAATGTATATGCAACCTAGCCACCACAAAACACACGTGCTTAATGTCCCACAGAAAATAAAACTTTTTATAACTATTATGATTCGATAATTTGTTGTATATCTAAATAGAATGAAATAAACATATTAACACTCAGCGTGATCGGAGTTGAAAAGGAGGGCCTTAATGCCAACTTCAAAAATCTGGGAGCATCGTGAGGTGAAAAACTGTGCATTTCTACGCGAAAATAGCCGTGATATCAGTGGAAAAGTAATTTGTGATATGGTGGCAAAAAACAAATAAACCCCCACTTTTGCGCAAACCCAACGGTAAGTAAGTTATCTAGTCAGTAAAAAGGAGATGTGTATCTGAACAGTGTGCAAAAATTTCACGATGATCGTCAAAGACAAACTTGTGTTACACGCTGGCGAATTTCTAACATAATGTATTGGCTGAGTGACTGGACTTCGTTTATTTCCGCCAAAAAAAATTGGCCAAAAAGACAGTTTTGGGGCTCTAGCCCCTAAACGGTGACCACTAGCAAAAAAGTGTCTCAGACGAACATTGTTCATCTTGGCCCGAGCTATCGTTTGGTAGCAAAGCCAGGGCCCTAATTCGCTATAGGGCGCCAGCCCAGGCGTGAGACGGATCATATTTGCTAATAACTGGCCAAAAAAGACAATTTTTGGACTCTAACGCCTAAACTGTACACGGTAGCGAAAAAGTGCTCATAACAAAAATTAATATCTTCTTCCAAGCTATCGCACAGCAGTTATACGGAGACCCTACATTTTCAACCAACGTGGCCAGCGCTCAGCCAATGTCAGAATTTGCAACGGGACATGCGTGAAAATCACATTTTCCGGGGTCTAGCTCCCAAATGGTGCCCGCCACAAAAAATGGCCAATACATATTTTGATGGCCAAAACCCGTTCTATCGTATGCCGGCAACAAGAAAGTAATACCGGGTGGTGCTAAAAAAACGTCCCAAACTTTACATAACTATAACGACGCATATACATTACGAAGATAAATTTCCTTTAGTACATTTGTAGACCAATATGTACTCTTACTTGCTTATAAATTTCAGTGACCTCACTTATGACACCACTGAGTCTCGCTTAATGACGTAAGGCAAGTTGAAAATCCAATTATGTAAGGACAGCGTTTCATCACACTGCATCATAGCAACTCAAAATTTTTTTCGACACAACACGCCCGATATATCAGCTCACAGGAATGGAAAACGCATTCAACAGATTTGAGTTTACTACATTACTCAGTTTGGGATACCTTGCAACAAGTTCCAACAACTTGTCTGTGAAAGAAAGCGTAAGCCGTATGCGAACCACAAAGATCTTCTAAATCAGTGCTGTCCAACCTTTTTGACACTGCGGGCCACTTAGTCAATTTTTCACCAGCTGGCAGGCTGCAATCAAGGGGAGCCATGGCGAGCGCGCGGAGCGCGAGCCTATAAGGGGGGTCTGGGGGCGGAGCCTCCAGCGGGGTCCAGGGGCAGAGCCCCTGGTCGGGGGTCAGGGGGCGAAGCCCCCCTGAAGCTGAAACACTTTTTGCTTCCGAATGTTCAATGGAAACCGCAAATTCGTCCATTTTTCTGAAATTTGGAAACGCAAAAGACCATCAAACATTGTTGAATTTTGCAAGTTGATTTCATCTGACTAATCACCGGGCCAAAACTACAATTTATGTGGGACGATGGCGGGCCA
>Ga0056128_1007042_pt1 | contig 14176 bp, 15 predicted proteins | sample WorMetLIZISLAND2_FD_71113 | JGI IMG/M metagenome (GOLD analysis project Ga0056128, IMG submission 71113) | Marine gutless worms symbiont microbial communities from Max Planck institute for Marine Microbiology, Germany - Olavius geniculatus... ... | reverse complement strand
CGTAAATTAACGCACCCAGTCCCGTCGAGAGGGAGAGTAGGGGGATAAGTTATCACAGGCCTCGCAACGTTTGAGGCCCCAAAGTGCGTTAATTTTTTTAACGCGCGTTAATTTATTAACGCATTAACACGTTAATTAATGCGTCTATTGTGACAGCTTTAGTTGTTTTTCATATGTCATATATCTTTGTTGTTGGTTTGTGTTTTTCAATTCAGTTTGGTCATTTATTATGCCAAAGGCACCATGTGGGTTAATGTTTTTTTGTCGATTTTGTTGAAAGTGCATGTTTTAGGCATACCGTATATATCTCATGACTGCATTAAGTTAAGTACAAGCTGGGTATGCTGATGTACCGATGCCAGCACAACCAAGCACCTCGGTACCTGATGGACCACTGCTCGCCAGTCTCTGACGTCATCTTCCGACAGCGTCTGCGTTCGGCCAGCAGTCACCAGCTTTTTATGCCACGTCATTGGCTTAGCACCTATGGTCGTCGGGCGTTTTCTGGTGCTGGACCAACTGTCTGGAACTCACTGCCTGATGACCTACGTGATCCGGAATGTTCTGGAAACATTTTCAGACAGTCGCTAAAAACGTTTTTGTTTTTACAGTACTAGTGTGTTCAGCGCATTAGAGGTTTTGACGACAATGCACTATATAAATTTACATTTGACATTTGCATTGCTAAGGCTTGCATCTTTAGTGATAATGTGTTAGTTGTGAGGCAGGAATTTTGCTTTTGGCAGTTTTAGAATCTGAAAAGTATGTGCTTGAAATGTGATTTATTCGCTGTTTGTTATGTCCGCCAAGTGTGAACAGAGTGAACATTGGAGGAGATTATGAGATTGGTCAATCTGTTCGTCTGTGTGTGTGCGTGCACTGTGCGTGCATGTGTGTCCATCCGTTTGTTTGTGTACATGTGCTTTGAGGTGCCATATTTCTGTAACGGTGCCAGATAGATGCATGGTCGCAGTGGACCACCTACAGGAAGTCAACCACCGTGAGTCGAATGGTCACGTGACCGATGATGTCACGTGACCCCGAAAGGTCAAGGTCGTGACCCCATTACCTTTCAGGCGCCTTATTTCCATAACAGTGCCAGATAGACGCATGGTCACAATGTAGTAGTAGTAGTTGTTGTTGTTGTTATGATGTTTAAATTACTTCATTTGGTGGAGATATGCACTCTTACGAGTGCCTTCTAGTATTTGCTGTGATTTTAAATACTGCTAATGGTGATAATTTGTTCACTTTGTTTTGCACTTTTGTGTTGATTATTGAATATTGATGGGATGAGCTATGTTGTGCATGTGTGATTACTTACAGTTGAGCCACTGGTAGTGTCAGCTGGTGACAGTCATAAGATTCAACTGCCAACTGATTCAATTACATTGTATGCATTTGTTCTGGATGACAACACTGGTGGTACGTTTTTGTCTTTATTTTCATGTAGTCAGCTTCATTGTTACGAAGATTTTTTAAGTGTATTTTTTTAGACATTTTAACAGATTTTTGGACTTTTCTCAGACTTATTAGTGCTGATCAGATTTTATATTAATTTTACTTTTTCCATTTACTAGATGAAGTTTTTGCTCGTGAAATGTGTGACGTTTAAAAAATTGCTATAACATTTACATTGTTGTGTCATGTGTTTGAGCAAATTACTCTGCAATTTTGTTAAGGATGTTAAATGCATGATCTGTGGTATCAGTAGGGACAAGTGGAAAGTTCACACATAGCAACTGTGCTTGTGATGCTGCCAATGGGTTTAGCTGGTGCTGAGAATAATGTGCTAATACAGTATTTCACATCTTATTATTGGACTTTAATTGAAAATTATGAAAGGACGTAGATTTGCTGATGACAAAGAAGTAACGTGCATGGCGAGTTGCTGACTGAAAGACCAAGATTAAGAATTTTTCTACAACTGAATCTGTATTTGGTTGCAGCTGAAAAGTGACAAAATATGATGTACCTTTCTTTTGGATATCTGTGTTGGGCCACATATTTTTCAAACAGTTCTTGTATAAGCCATTGTTAATAACGATGTGGTGTGCAGATGCTGAGAAGTATAAGTATCAGTGGTCGTTGGATTCTCATCCTGATGGCGATGAGACTGGAGAAATGACTGACATCGACTCCAAGTCACTCAAACTCTCAAAGGTTGCCAAAATCCGCATCTTTGTTGCTGCTGCTGCTCTCTGAGCTTTTTCAAAATTATGTTAAACCAGTACACACTCTCTGTTTTACTGTTAAACACCATCGTAAACATTTTGCTTCTCTCACTTATCTGAGCATTTTTGATTGATGTTTTTTGACATGCTAGAGCTATGCTGTAGGGCTTCTATGGCATGTTATGTTGTCTGTCCATTTGTTTGTCATCTGTCATGGATTTATTGTGGCTTAACAGTGTGATATAGGGCCTGCGGTTGCTATTGATCACTAATAGGAAGTCACATATTGGCTTTTAAATGATATGAAAATCATTTACCTTGGATGACCTTGAAGTGTCATAACGCATTATGGTATGCCAGTTGTGTGGTATTGTGGCTAAACGGTAAGTCGTAAGGAGCCGGCGATGGTACCGTCGGATAGGGCGCTGGCGACTTCCTATAACCATGTCTCAATCTGCAGCGGTTTGGCTGCATCTTTCTATGGAATGTTTTGAGCTATAAGTGTTGCCATATCTTGGAAATGGTGAGAGATAGGGCCAAGGTTACTACTAATGACTAATAGGAAGTGGCATAAGCTTTTTTAGATGTTATGAAAATCATCGACCTTGGATGACCTTGAAAGTCACTGACCACCAGCATGATCGGCTATTCTAGCAACAGCTGGGTATCTTATTCTTGTAGTATTTTTCTCATTTATGTTTACTTTGTTTTTCTGAACTACACTGTAAAAGTAACTTTATTATATTTTTGTCATTTGTACTAGTTACTGCATTTTGTCATTTCTAAAAACAATGCAGCCCACCAACAGAGTGATATCTTGCAGTGTGGTCCGCACTCCCAAATGAGTTTGAGACCCCTGCTATAACAGAAATAATATTTTGAAAACTTTTCGAGCTGGCTTTTTTGCATTCACTTGGCACACTGTAGACTTGATGTTGGGATCTGTCTGTGAATGCTGCAGTTACGAGTTGGTCTCTATACGTTCAAGGTCACTGTGACTGCAGACAATAAGTATGGAGAGGCATATGTCAATGTCACTGTCTTGCCACGTAAGTGATTCCTTGTGGCCCACGTTGTTGAGACTTGGTGTCAGTAACTTATTCTAATATGCTTTGCTGTATGTTGGAGTGATGCATAGATAATTGAATAAATAATTAACATTCGTGGTAATTTTTTTAGAATTTAAGAACATTTGAATTTAATGTATGTTGAAATAACTATGTTGTTAATTGTCTAAGTGATTAACAGTATCGGTAAGTTTCAGAGTTTAAAGAACATTCTAGTTAAACTTAGCCATGCAACTAGGCTTGTTTTTTGGTTTTTGTCATGATGTTATTGTCATCGTAAACCATTAGGAGTTTGGTAATGTTATATTTTTGCCTGTTAACTGTTAATTTTGTGAAAATTTCTAGCGAATGGCAGGTTTGTTGAAATGTGTTGTTGTAGCATCTAGAGTGAACAAGCCTCCGGTGGCCATTGTGAAGCCAGCAACACAGGAAGTTAATGAACCCAATGACCTCGTTATTGATGGCTCCGGTTTGTTCATCTGTTAATTACACTTGGTTCAGAAAAAAAATTTCCGTTCAGGTTTTTTCTTTTTCTCCCTGAAAAATGTTTACATTTACATCAATTTTCCAGCAAATGCTTAAGATGAACTATTATATATACGAGGGTCCTTCGATAAATAAGATTACAAAATGGTGCCATTCCATTATTTCTTAAAGTAAACAAAATCCAAAATATACGCTTTGTAGGGAATTTAATACTGAATACAAGTTGTGTGTTTTATGATGATGACATCACCATGACGTCATTCATTAACATTAAATACGGCGATATTTGCACTGAAGTTGTTCCGTAACGAATAGCATTCCATCGTTGTTTTTTTGTAGACAAAAAGACTTATATGGCAGTATATGGCAACAAGTGTTATATGAAGCCAACAGTACAAGTTTGATGTATAAGGTAATGCTAGGTGGGCAGAAATTTGCATCAGATACCGAGATGCAATCAGTCATTCGTCAGTGGCTTGGACAGCAGCCAGCGTCATTCTTTGCATTGGACATTCAGAAACTTGTTGACAGATGGGACAAATATTTGAACAAACATAAACAATATGTTGGAAAATGAAGCAACAATGTTTGATGTTTAAAGAAGTGACATTAACTAATTAAGTTATTCGTTTTTTTTTGCTCCTATGCTGGTTGTCACTTGTGAGTTATGCTAGATTACTGGTAGAGAAAATAATGCACAAAAAGACTGTGTCCTATTAATGAACAACACCAAAAAAATTTTCACATATGTTTAGAATTAAATTGACAACAAAGCATATATTTCGGATTTTTTTTTAATTAATGGAATGGCGCCATTTTGTAAACTTATTTATCAAATGAACCTCATGTGTATTTGCTTATTACAAATACTTGACAAACCACAACTGATCAATGCACACCCACAGAAGCAAGGAGTATCAAAACATGAAAGTTTTAAAAAAACTTAGTAGCACTAAGAAAGGCTAGATAATCCAAGGACGTAAAAGTTAGATATTCATTGCTACAGGTAATGTCATTCGGCCATCAATCGTATTTCAATATTTGTATGTAATGGAAGTGAGCTGGGCTGAGCTGTGACATTGCTGTGTGGCTGTTGCAGCTAGTACGGATGACGATCAGATAGTTAGCTATCAGTGGGAGCAAGTATCTGGCAAGGTCGGCTCTCAGACCAACATTGACTCTAGTGACCTCGAGAAACCAATGCTTGTACTCAAAGGTCTCGCTTCAGGCAAATACCGATTCAAGTACGTTGTGCATTCATGTTTAGAATTTTAAAACACTTGAGTTAAATGCATCAGTCTAGCTTATTTTGAGCTTTTTTTGCTATTCTTGTCGTTACTGTCGTAATCGTTTTGTTAACTGTTAATCGGCAAATAAATATTGACATATGTATTGTTAGTTCTAGTGCTAATAATGCTCTTAAGCTAATGACCCTGATTGTTTTGATTTTCTGCTTTGTATGTGCGTGAGTGAAAAAATACCGTTTTCGTGTCCGTATGTTGTGTGAGTAATAATGTAATAATGATATTGTTTAAAGATCAACTGTAGTGTTGCTGCGTTTGTTGCCTGCATTTTTATTGTCAGTGGATTTACGTGTTAAATATTATTTGCTTGAAGTCTTGCAGTTTTGGTCAATGTGGCTGTTCTGTTCGATATGTTATGTCTATTAGCACTGAGCACTTTGTTGCAGTAAATTGAAATAGAAATGTGCCGACTAACCAGTGCATTGATGTGTTGTTATAACTAGGTTGACTGTTACTGATTCTGATGGTGCTCAGAATTTCACATTTGCCGATGCAACTGTTGTTAAAGGTTGGACGTGCCACCATGTTTTGCTCATTTTGCGATACTTTTGCCGTCAGTAATATTTGTTCCTCAAACAGCGTGCACATATTTGCAGATTTATTTTACAAAAAAGCTTGTTGTAAGGAGTTGATTTCACTGAAATGTTTCTTTGCAGCAACTGATTACCCACCGAGAGCCAACGCAGGGTCAAACGTGATAATAAGCCTGCCGCAGAAGTCGGTGACACTTTACGGCAATTCCAGCACCGACGACAAGAAGATAGTGAGTTACGAGTGGACTCAGACTTCCGATGACAAACTGGCTGTTGACATGGTGGTAAGTGTCTATTGTTGCTTTATTGTCTTTTTTGGTGGAATCACTGCACTGCAAACAATTCTGGCTCTACATATAGCTACACATTACTGCATAATGCAGTCCGTCTGTCCTCTCTCTGTCACAGTCATGCGCCCCGTTTGAAGATGGATTTTGATGCTATTTGGCGGGTGCATTTGTATGCTTCAAGGGCATGTTGTCAGATGCAGTTTTTAACCCCCCTCCCGGGAAGGGGAAGATTTTGGGGGTCACACCCCGGCCATAACTGTTTATGAATTACCATGTGGTGGCATCGGTCAGCGATTATACTTTTTATCGAACTACTTTGGTCCTTATTTGCTTTGACATGATACTGTGGTCTACTATGCGTAACAATGCTGGTAAGAGGAATTTCTTAATGATGTCACTGAATGGAGCCTTATGCAGGTTCCACAAGCTGTAAAATAGACCATTTTCTGGTGTGAGGGTTTAAAAGGTGCTAAATCTAGAGTTTTAGTTTTGTCTTTTTAAAATACCGGTAGCTAATTTGTGTAATATTGTGTATATTTTGTTGTTAATATTTTGTTTGTTTGTATGTATGTACTTTATCATTGTTATTTAGGTTTTTGTGTTAATTATTTTGCTGTTGGTTTTTCTTGGCTGTATCGATACAAGTGATTGGTGGAAAGTCTAAAATTCTAGACACTAATTGGCTGTCACTGCAGGGTGTTTGGACTCCATTCCTTCATCTGGACAATCTCGTCGTCGGTGACTACACATTCAGACTCAAAGTGACAGATGCTGCAGGGCAGGAGAATACAGCTGATGTCCACGTTTTTGTCAAGCCAGGTCTTTAGTTGTGTGATTTTAATCGTTGCCATTGACATATCATAACAAACGTACTTACACACCCGTGCATCAGTTATCTTTTATGTATCACTATTACATGTATTTGTTAATGCAAAATTTGTTGAAATGTGGTTTTATTTGACGTATTTGCACATTGTGGTTCATATTTGTAGTGATTTCTCTTTGTTGTTCACCTAATAGTGACAACTTGTCAAGAGTGACAAATAATATATGCACTGATGTACATCGTGTTAAAAAACCGTCAAAATTGTTTTTGTCATAACTATGTCAAATTTTCACCGATTTTGATAATTTTTGGCAATAAGATGGCCAAGACGATAGAACGATGATAGAATTTTGAAAGATGCACTCACTTTCCAGGGGCTTATACTACATCCTATTCGTGAAATGAATCAGTTGGGGACACCAAAATGACAACCATTCTGTAGGCTTACAGATCCCTGGGATTACAAATTTCTGGATCCTGGGATTGAGAATTCAATCTCTGGATTGCAATCACTATTATGGAGGTTTTTATGGTCTGCAAGTGCTGCTAGTTGATTGTGTTGTTATCGTCTATGCAGAGCACAATCTGGTGCCGGTGGCCAATGCCGGCGCTGACAAGACAGTCTGGCTGCCAGTCAAGACTGTCACGCTGGATGGCTCCAACAGCACTGATGACCAGCAGATCAGCAGCTATCAGTGGACCTGTCAGTCTTACAGGTTTATGTTTTATGTTTTGTTTTGTCAAGATGTTGTTCATTTTTGTTGGTTGCATGGTTTAACAGCTAATGCATTGTGTTCGATGAAGGTAGTCGCCTTGCACCAAACCAGGCCAACTCAGCCTGCCATCTCTGCGTGGGTACTGGGTAGGGACAATGAATACCAGTGATAGCTGTGGTGTAAAGAGGATAGACACATTGCCGCCACTTGATGCTTTCAATCGGAATGCCAAGTTTCACTTTAGAAGTACACAGATCAGGATTTCAAAAACCACAAAAAATGATGTGTATCTTGCATGAACATGGCTTATGCAAACACAATTTGACCCGATTTGTGAAGACACCACCCACTGTAAAAGGGACCATGAGAAAGTGCTGTGTGTGCTGATGACCGCATTTTGCGGTGATACCTTTGTTGCTATGTTGCAGCAGTGCCAAAGCTCCAGTAATTGAGAATGCCGACCGAGCTATAGCAACGGCATCCAAGCTACATGTCGGTGCTTACAGCTTCAAACTAGTCGTAAAGGATGGCGAAGGCTTGACTAGTGAGGATGTGGTCAAAATCACTGTCAAAGAAGGTAGCTGTCATCTGCCTGTTTTCACACTATTAGTAAATGCTACAGCTTGTAACAATTAGAAAATGTTAATAGTGAACTTTACAACGATTAACATTCAGTTGGCAATTAATTTCGATTTAAACAAACTTGATTTTTTTGTCACAAGTGCACTGAGACAATCAGTAAGTGCTTATTTTACCCAGTCTTGCATACAAAGTAGCACTGTTAGAAATAAAATCACAGTCCACAAAGGTGTTGTCCATGGGAACAAATACTGTGCCGTTTGCATGTAGGCTAAATTCTGTATTTAGCTGATATAGTGTAAATTTGTGATGTCACTGCGGCATTTTCAGGCAGTCACAGCACATACGCAATTACGAATGCACAGACGTTTTTCACTTAACTGATTTATTTTTTGGAACATTTCTGGAAATTGCAGCGCTAGTATCTGTTGCAAGATGGATGCCTTTTCTGGCACTCAGCCAATACATTTATAATTGATCAGTTTTTATCATACTTTCTAGTTACTGTTGTTGCTTCGTAACTCTCAGCTTCTTCCATCATTTACAAACGAGGGCTTGGCTTATTTGGCCACATTGCCAGATTTGCAAACCAGATCTTTCTGACCTGTTCCTATGCTCAAGTTGGTGTCTAGCCATCTCCCAATTGGAGGTGTGCTCAGGTCGACCTTGTTCCACCTGGATTCATTAGATCTGCCGGGACATGGAAATATCGGTGACTGACGGTCTGGAGCTGGCGGAAGACAGGTCATTCTGGTCGCAAATTGCAACAGTGATCAGCATTGCATCGTGATGATGATGCTGATGTTGGCATGTGTGTGTGTTTTGTGTCAGATGAGGATCAACCACCAGTTGCTGATGCAGGAGGTGAGCAGGCGATTGTGTTGCCAGCACTGCTGGTTACGGTCAACGGCAGCAAGTCCAGCGACGACCATAAAATCGTCTCGTATCTGTGGACACGAGACAAAAACAGCCCTGCTGCCGGGGTTGGTAATAAATTGCTCGTTGGTGAATGCTAGATGTGCATTGTGTATGCAGACACTCTGGTGTTGCAGTTCCTCTTGGTTATGTGGATCACAGAAAGTAAACTTTATAGAGTTGTTGAGGCAGTGCTTTGCAAGTAGGATTTTTTTTGTCACAAGTAGGCATGATTGAAATGCCATGACTTTGTGATCTGAAGCAATGTTTATTAATGTCACCGTTTTTTTAATTCAGATGGATAGTCATTTCAATGGTGCACTGTAAGCTGTGCTGACCAAAATGTGACGTACGTAAGCATGGGATGACCATGTCACTCTGATCGGCAGATGATGAGTTTAATCACAAAACTGAACTGTTTGACATTGTTTTTAGTAAACACAAACATTCATCTTAGTCACTGCCATTATAAGTCCGCCCAGAAAAGATAGTTTTCGGAGGAGACTTATGTTTTACTGCAGATCTTTTTTTATTTCTATTTTTTTTTATTTTGCCAAGCTGCTTCGGCCCATCGCTTTGAAATTTTGCACCGTGGTTGGAAGTGTTTTCCGTTGTATAGCACAGGTACAAAATTTCAGGGGGCCGTTCTCCGAAACAGATTTAGGGGCCAAAAACGTGCAAAAGTATGTGCGATTTCAGACGACTTTACACTTTGACGGCTGTGTTGTGTGCTGTTGGTTAGAGCGTAGTGAGTGGGTCGGATCATGCGCCGGTGCTACAGCTGACTGGTGTTGTGGCGGGACGTTACGTCTTCCAGCTGACGGTCACTGATGACGTCGGTCACACAAGCATCAGCACGGCTTCCGTACTTGTCAAACCAGGTTGGTTTGAGTTTTCTGCCATTAATCGTCTCTCTAATCAGTCTGTTTTGATGGCCTAATAGAAAGGATTAGATGGACTAGCTAATGCCCACATTTCGCCACTGTTTTCTTATTTAGAGTTAATTTATGCATACTGGTAAACCTCGGTCTACGGGAGTCTGACTGTGATAGTTGGCAATATGGCGTCTACTTTATCTACTGTAGTCATTTTTTATGCACTGGCCAACCAGAACTAACATCGTATGTGACAGTCACGCCCTGTTTAGCTCATGAAAACACAACTTCATCCGTGGGTTTTCTGATGCTTGCGGTTGGGTAATGACAATGGTATCTGGCCTGGGAACTGCTAACGCTACCGCAGTACTGCTGTTACTGCTGTTTATTTTGCTCGACTGGTTAATTGTTCTGGAATTAGTTTAGGCCATGTTAAGTTTGCCAGATGAGAAAGCCATATTTTGGGGTCTCGGGCAACAGTTCTTTCGTGGATCTTGCTGACTGTATTGGACTAAACTGTGGTCACTGGATGTGACTGAAATTGTCAGCTGAACTGCGAGCTTTGAAACTGGATGTTCCGGTTTAAAACCAGACTCGAGGCAACCCTTGGACAGGCTGGCTTTTCAAAAGTGAGCATCACTAAATTATTGGGGTGGAACTTTTTCTAAGCCCTAATCCATACACATTTTTAATCAGTGCAGTCAAAACACTTAATACTAGCATACTTACTTAAGACTTCAGCTGAAGACATACTTGTTCCTGTGATAGATCACAGTATAGCGAGCACCTTGTGATGTTTACTTTTGACTGGAGCTGTACAAATAATTTTGTCTTGTCTGCTTATCTATAAATATAATGCTAGCAAGATATCTGTCAGTTACATGACGTGTTGTACTGTGCACTCAGAGCCACATGAATTGGACTTGGTTCGTATGCAACTGTCGGCTGACATTCGAGTCTTCACCGAGGCAAACAAGGTTTGTTCCAAAAATATGATATGCTTCTTTTTACTGAATGCTAAATGCACAACTGATTGATGTCAGTTGTGACATTGTTGGCACTGTTGAATATTCAGATTTCTGTACTTGCTATAGTGCTTCTTACAATCTCGGAAGTGGCAGCTGATTGGCATGAGCTAACGATACAACAGTGAACTATGTAGCTATTCATTGTCTATGGTTGCAAACAGTTGTGGTGCAGCATGTGGACATACTAGTCACTCATACTGGGCCCATTACTCCATAGCTCATTGGCTACTACTTGTTTCTTGTCCCACTGAGAGTAGGAGGCTGAGTTGATCTAAGCATGCAGCAGCTTAGCAACTTGCTCAAGAGTGCTTGCAAATGATCAGCACAACCTGAAGGTTAATCAGGAAACGTACTAGTGGATGACTAAGGATCAGTTCGATTGTTTGTTATTTAGGTTAACTCACGGGTTTGCTAACCAGAGGTTAACTTTAACTCTCGAGTTAACGTCATGCACATTGTTGCATGCCAAGTTTTGGTGTGAAACAATGTGCCACGAGTTAGCCCAGGGGCGGTATGCATAACAACGTCGTAGATTAGTTTAGGTGATTTCCCGAGTTAACCTCGTAGTTAACCCTAACACGTGCGTTGAACAATCAGCCCTTACAGGTTGAGTTGTGTTGCTGATGTCAGATCACTCTGATGAAGCATCTGTCATTTCTGCTGCATCGCAGCACAGACCCGGGAGACACAGACGTCGTCATTGACAGCATCATAGAAGATGGCACTACTGGCCAGTGAGTTGCTTTCTATTTTAGCTCATTAAATAGAATATCTTTGGCACCTTTAATATTGTGCACTGTGTTATGTGATGACTTGGACATGCCACTTGTGTAGTTTTTATTTCGCGAAGCACATGAACAGTTTATTCTATGTTTGCAGGGTTTCTGCAGGTCAGGGAAAATTGGAAAAATTCAGGGAATTTGTGTGATGATCAGGGAAAAGTCAGGGGAAAATATTATTTTGACAAGTCAGGGAGAAGTCAGTAAAAATGATGTTGGATGATGCAGACTGCAGATATCCATGATTTTTTGCATCTCCAAGTATTGAAAAGCAGACAAATTTGCGGCTTCCATTGAACGTTCAAAAGCTAGAAATGTTTCAGCTTCAGGGGGTAAAGCCCACCTGACACCCTAACCAGGGCCCATGTTGTTTGCATATTGTTCCATTAATACTGTTTCATTACTTTATGATATAATGTACCATTTCTGACATTTGTGTGATAAGTTTATTTTTTTGATAAGGTCAGCGAAATTGTCATTCCATGACCCTAAAATCAGGGAAAAGTCAGGGAATTTTGCTACAGAAGACCTGTAAGAACCCTGTGTTTAATACTACTCTGTGTCTCAAAAAAAAACGTGGCACTTTTATCACAATCTGCCAATGTTTCATGGAGTTAGTCAGAAAATGAAAGTGGCACGTTTTTTGAGACACTGTGTATGTTATGTAAATACTTCAAAACCTGGTTATTCAGAAAGACATACCTGGACATCATCATCTAAACTGCAGTTACTGTTTAGCATTGAAATAGCTCTGCGCTACTAAAGCAAAACTCTGATTGAGTGGTTAATGTATTGATTGATATTGCATTTATTGCACTTATGCTCTAAATGAATTTTATATATGTTGTTATGTTAATCTTAGCAGTACACTATTCAGCTCTCTGTGAGAATCCACTGGTTTAACACTTATTTTCAGTTTGTTAGATGGTGTGTTATGATTTCTCAGCAGTGATTTCACATTTCTGCAGTATTAGAGTCTCGCACTTTGGCAGTCTTACAGTAGTCTTTTTAGTTTGCAACATCATCAGCTGATAGACCAGTTGATCTGCATTCGTGCATTGTTATTCAATTTGTCTGCTAGGACTCTGGTGACATTCTACGTTGTCAACGTTGTGGACAATAAGCGTGAGGTTCATTCAGGGGTGGAAGTTGTGTTGACACTTGCCAGGAAGCTGCACTCCAGCATGGATGCGTTTGATTTCCGAGTGCTTGCACTTCACACTGTTGGTGTGTTATTTTCTGCTGTCTTTTTAGAGTTTATAGTTGTTAATTACATGTTGCTTGTTTTATACTGATGATTTGACACTATGGGTCACTGGTCAAGTGTTTCAATTATACCAGTTTCAGTTATGGTTAATTGAATATTAATCGAAGTGGTTCTGGACTAATTTGTTTATTGAAAGATGTTGTTTTTGTTTGTCTGGTAGATGGTTATCTGGACTCGCTTAGCAGTTTTTATTTTTTTTTGTTTTAGTTTTTTTTCCAGTTTTAGTTATGGTTATTTCGTTTGTTTTTAGCTGCTCGGATTTTAGTCAGTTTCTTGATATTTTTTGTTGTGCATTCAAAGTCTACTTCTATTTTAGTTTTTTTTCATTTCATTTTTATTTTAAAGACATTTTCGTTTTTTTAAAGTTTATGTACTAGATTAAACTGACAGCATATCTGTCACTTTTCAAGTGCAAATTTAGCATAATATTGTATTGTATCGTATTCAAGCATGCTTGTCTAATTAGTCTGTGATCTGTGTTGTAGTGTGTCAAAACAACTGTTCAGGTCATGGTCAGTGTGATCAGGCCACCAAGCGCTGTATCTGCTCTGGCTTCTGGATGGAGAATTTCTTTCTGGCAAACTTTGGCGAACGGCAAAGCAACTGCGGTAATTTGTCCTTTATTCGTGAAAGTAATTAGATGACTTGCAGTTGACTGTGCAGTGAGAGGTAGTTTTTCTGAAGCATCATTTATCAGTTTTTGCCATATGTTTTACCTTATGCCATTTATGGATCTCAGCTGTTATCAACACTTTGAGTTTCTGACGCATGGCTCCTATGTAACTTAGTTGTTGTCATTAATTACTATTGAACTGCCTGGCGTAGCACACTTGAAAGTTTGAACAGATGCTGAAGTATTAATTAGTCCGCTCGAAAATGATAGCTTTCGGAAGGACTTATGTTTTACGCATGATGTTTTTTTTATTCAACGCGAGATCTCTGAGATGCGTGGGCCGACCGGTGCGAAATTTTGCACGATTGTCAGTACTAGGCCGAATTTTATAATGCCGGTCCAAAATTTTGGGGGCGCATCCCAAAAAAATTTTGGGGGCGAAAAACATGCAAAATTTGGCCCGATTTCGGACGACTTTGAAGTTCGGCAGCAAATATCTCCGAAACGGATGAAGGTATTCAAAATCGGATAGTCATTCCGTGTATGGCGATTCCTCCTGCGTTAGGCAAAACAAGTATGGTGAAGTTTGGCCCAGTGACCTTGGAGATTTAGATGTGAAATTGTACCCCCCTAAAGCGCAATTTTCGGAAGACCGTATTTCGGCCCCTAGGGGGTGCTGCGCCCCCAAATTTTTACACGCGCTAGAGAATGACCAAGTCTTACT
>Ga0056128_1007040_pt1 | contig 14176 bp, 10 predicted proteins | sample WorMetLIZISLAND2_FD_71113 | JGI IMG/M metagenome (GOLD analysis project Ga0056128, IMG submission 71113) | Marine gutless worms symbiont microbial communities from Max Planck institute for Marine Microbiology, Germany - Olavius geniculatus... ... | reverse complement strand
CGCTGACGGGGCAATGGCGGTAGGGATGGGGGACGAGCGTCCAGCCCGCGTGTTTGACATTGTCCTTCCGTCACCGACTGGAGCCGCTCCGCCGCCGAACAACGGAGCCGCTAGCGCGTCGGCGCTGACGTCGCCGGCGACTCCGTCCACGTCAGGCGGGGGATGGTCGATGTCCTCGTCGACGGATGGCAGTGGCACTCTGTGCCATGGCGACGAACGACTGATGCTGAGTGAGCTCGGACGCAGGTTTTACAACCGACGAGCACTAAGTGACGTCAAGCTGCGTGTTGGTGACCGCGTCTACCGCTGTCATAAGCTTCTACTCGCTCTGTCTAGCGATGTACTCGAACGTATGCTCTGCTGCGCCGACTGGACAGATGCTGTCAAACAGGCCAGTTTCCCACTCTTCCATGCTTATTCACTGCTTACTTGTTAAACGCGTAGAAGAGTGTCACTCTTGGACAGTTTTTCCGTAAGATTTTATCGAAATCTGTTCATACGAAGTACTGGACAAATAAACACACGCCTGTGTGTTTATTTATTTATTTTTTTCTTTTTCTGTTGTTAATCGCATGCATGTGCATATGTGTCAATCTGTCGTTTCTTTGATGAATAAAGATGTATACAGTATATAACTTGCTGCGATACACTGCAAGTGTCATTTTACTTTCCACCTGCTAATGGAGATGAATCCTTGGAAATTTTAATGATCTAGAATCCAAAAGAGAAGCCGGATCACCAACGAAATGTAATCACTTTTTTGAGGCCATATAATACATCCAATCCCTCTACATTATATATTTCCTGAAAATGCATTTGTAACTTTATGACTAATTTTGGCGACAATCCATCAAACAAGCACACTGGCAGACGATAGTCACATAACGTCCGCCGTTCTTCTTCTGTTAATTCTGTCCATACGAACAATACTTGTCGGGTGTGCGTGACGTCACGAGCGTCGTCGTGTGTGGTCTGATTGATTGACAGGAAGTGGAGTTGCACGAGGAGCCGGAGTGTCAGCGCGTCTTCTCGTCGTTCCTCGAGTTTCTGTACACGTGTCACGTGCCGCTGACGCCGGAGACCGCTCTACCGATGCTCGTGTTGGCCGACAAGTACAACGTGGTCGACCTGCGCGACGTCTGCATCGCCTACGCACGAGCCAACGTCATTCCCAAGCTTCAGCTCAAGGACGTTTTCCATGTCTGGTTCCAGTACGCCACGCGGTATGATCGACGTACTGCACGCTCGATGTTTGTCGCACCATTAAACCGCTTTACTTGCATTCGACGTTAAAAGAGTGTAATTTGTTAGCTATTGATTATTTTGGGTAGTCTCAAATCCAAATAAAGCTTATTTTCAACTTCTTTGTGTAAAATAATTACTTATTTTTCAGTAATTGGACTTGGATTCGTATTATGAACACTCGGATTCTGATCCACTGTAGGCTACTCCGATTTAGCTCTGTATAAAGTAATTTTGCCATATACTGACTGCGTTATTGTTTTAATAACGTGTCGTCAACAGAAAAAAAGATGTACTTTTTAATGTCATCATGTTACTTTTAGTCAGTTACGACCGTCTTTAATGTGTGCATATTTATTAGTAGGCTTGAGTAGCAGTGACGACTGACGTCCAACTGCATTGGATACTACAGTCGCTGTGCTACTTACTTACTTACTTACTTGCTAGATGTCGTCACCGTGCGCTGATCGGGGCGTGCGTATCGGCGCTGTCAGAGCGCATGGACGACGTGGCGGCCTCTACCGAGTGGGAGACGGAATGGCTCAGTCTTGACCGTGAACAGCTTGTCGAGTTCATTCGCTCGTCAGAACTCACCGTCAAAGACGAGTGGGATCTGTGGCAGGTTCGACGTAGTAGGGTCGGCTGACAACAGCGTATTTTATAACAGCATTGAACGGTGGACTATGGACTTAGCAAGAATATTTTCCGCCCCTCCCCCCTCATGATCGTTTGCTATTTTTAAGGTCTGTCAAAAATTTATTTTTGTGTTGTGTCCACTTGGCAACTGAACTGGGAGATAGTAGTTCTATAGGCCTATTGCACACTGCATATCGCACGATTTAAATACTGTAATGTTATTATGTTAACGTGTTTTAATGCTGCCAGTGATTGTCGTTGATGAAATACACTTGTGTGATAAAGGGTTGTCTGCAGCAGTAGCGTATTTGGGGTTAAAAATCCACCAAAAAAGAAAAGAGTAGGTTAGACCTAGCGTAAAATACGTAGGGCTATACGCCGGGGCTCTCTTTGTCACATTTATAAATGGTCTGCAGGCGGTCGTGCGTTGGTTGGAAGCGGCGCGTTACCCGGGTCGCATCGACGAGAAAAGTCTGTCGGAAATCCTCGGTCACATCCGGTTCCCGATGATGACGGCCGACCAGCTGTGTGAGCTGGAGAAGTCGTCTATCGTCGAGCGCTACTCGTCGCTGTTCGTCAGTCACATTCACCGCGCCTACAAGTACCACTCGCTGTCGCTGGCGGCACGTGCCGGCATGCGCGACTTCAGCGGACCGACGTTCCTGCTACGCAACTACACCGAGACACGCTGGGACAAACGACTCGTCATTCACAACTACTCCACATACTCACGATGCTCCGAGGTCGATATAGACTGTCACGCACTTTAGCCACGATGTATATAGGGACTGACAATATGCATAAACAATAAAATTGATAAATAAAAACTAGAAAAAAACATACTGCAGACATAATCCGCGTAGAGCAGCGCGCAACTTTAACCTTAACCTTTGATTTTTTAAAACTGAAAATTGGCACACTGTTTACTTATGTCCTATAAGGAACGTTCACGCCAATTTTGTTTTTTATGCGTTTCTGTTTTGGAGTAACGATTCAGTATAGTACCTGCAGACGGACTGATGAACGGACAGTTAAGAACGCATGGTTAAATGGTACAGCTCTTCACGGGAAACCCGTCTCAGAGCTACAGAGCGTCACCTGCCGTATGAGATCACACACTGTTACCTGCCACCCGACACAACAGGTGAAGGAGCGCCGCCATAATCCCAGCCAGAGAGATCGACACTTGATTTGCCTACCTCGGAGGGATAGAAGGCTGAGTTGACCTTGGTGTTCGTTATATACCAAGAGTACCTGTCCGCAGACAGTCACCCATCGAAGTATTAACCATCTAATAGCGACCCCTTGAATGAAAATGCGAGGGACTGCTAGCAGGCCCTAGAATTTATTGTCTGGCATTGAGGTCGCCAGCTATGAACGGGAGCACGCGTGGCCCTTGGCTTCCAACTGTATGATTTTTTTCAGGTCACATTCGGACAGATCAATAGACGTTTCTTGCAAATGTTTGCATGTTTTAAAATGTTTTCATGCTTGATTTGTTAGAAGTTGCACATGCCAGCTTTTTCTTAAAACGAATTCTGACGATGATGATGATTTTGAGCTGCACAAACTAACGCTTGACTTTATTTGGTTGCTTTTTTCGTGCCCCATCACACCATGTCGACGGCGCCCTTGATTTTGTCTCTTATTTTATCTTTTTTTTTATCTCTTAGTAAAAATTTTAACAGCCAGCTTCTTGACAGCAACTTTTCCTAGACCACCTGCAGCGCCTGTTCCAATTCAGCGACGGATTTCGAAATGGTGAAAACAATAAATTGAAAATAAAATACATAGTTTATAACGTTTTCGCCACTTTGATGTCACTAGCAACAAAATTGTCCCAGTTGTTTTCAGTAGGCCTAAACGTGTCTCATTACAGTAGCTTACTAAGTTTTCAGATGTGCAAAATCATCGATGTTGTCTCGCAAAAAAATCGTAACTTTGCAACAAAAAAGTATCAAATACAGTTTAGTTTTTTTATATAATTGAGAACGAGTAGTAAGTGTGTAAAATTTTGCGTTACAGTTCTACGCGGTTGCTCAGAAAATGGCAAACAACTTTAGGGGATGTCGAGTTACAAGTAGGACTACGGGCAATTTGTTGTGAGTGTGGACGTTGTAAACGAATTCGCCAGGTGTCGCTACGTTTCACGACGCGCGCGTCAGCCGTGCCGCCGCAGTCCTGGGAGTGGGAGCTGAAGGTCTATCCGAAGGGTTTCACGTCGACCAGCGAGGACTGCCGCATGGTTCTCTATTCGAACCTGATTCTGGACCACGCGCGGCCCGTGGAGTTCCAACTGTCTGTGGTCGACGACCAGCGCAGTCTGGTGACGGTCACCGGCCGCAAGAACTTCTGCAAGAACCGCTACACGGCCGACACCGAGATGGAGAAGAAACTGAGCGTCGCTGATTTGTCGGCTCCCAACTCGCCGTACCTCGTCAACGATTGTCTCATTCTGCAAGTTGCACTGAGGCCGTCCGACTGAAACATCTTCACGTGACGTTACGTTAGCAGTCGATTTTTCCAAGTCATCAGTCGCATTCGCTTTTATCTCACATTCTTACGTGTGGCACCAATAAGCTCTCTGTCTGTACTAGCCTATAGCGCAGCGGCGAAGCAACCAGAAGTTCAGGCGGTTGAATCACCGGGGCCCCGAGCTTCTGAGGGCCCCAAGCGGGTGACGAAAAGGCCTATATCATGAAAATTTTTATTCACCATAAAATGATAGCAAAAAAGAATTAAACAACAGTTAAGGAAACTGCAACAGGCCTAAAATATAACTGATAGGCTTAGCACATTAAGATTCTGCATTTCTTGACAAACGAACGATTAATATGTTTTCTTTTTTGCTGACTGTGATGGGTAACCTCTATACCGTAGTTACATATCTGTATACTAATATATTTAAATAAGTCTGTTGTACCTGCTATTTACATTTGAAATTTGCGTTTCTTAATTAATTTAAGTGATGTTTGCCACCATGCCCTCGTACCTTTTTGTACATGGTTGATTGCTTACTGATTAACGCCACAGAAAGATACTCATCTGGGCCTGACTGTTGCGTTAGCGTAATAATAATTAGGCCTATTTAAAACAACTAACGCCATTTGAAGATTTTTTTATCCGATTTTTCACATTCCTGTGACTGACAAAAAGTGACAATACGTAGACATTTTTTGCTCATTAGATATTTGTTTGATTTCGTCTTATTTCGAAATTAGTGTAATTTAATTTAATTTAGATCCGTTGTTTAGCATTTTAGTGCGTAGTGAGATATATACAGTGACATGTTGGCTTAACGTGTGTTCAAGTCAACAGAAATGAAATAAAATCAACTCGTTGTGACTTTCATTTAAGTTCACTTTTTCAGTTCATTTCATTTCAATCTGTTTCATTTTTGTCGCTTCGAAACACACCCTCAGTTTTCAGTGGTGCGTCTCTGCTTGTTTAGGCCTAGAGTAGTTTCAGTTGTTGTTGTCATAAGAAGTGATGTAGGCCTAGGTACTTAATGTTGCGTAATATAGCATTAGCCTAGCGTAATTTTGCTGAAGCGTTTCAACGTACCGGCATATAGTGTGATGACCAACATGTCGAACAACTGCTCACAAACCATGCTTCTGATGTGCATCGCAAAGCTACTGAATTGGCATTATCGTATTTATTGAACATAAGCAGTATTGTTGCACTTGAGTTTTGCTGTACTTTTAATGCATCATTAAAGCACTGGATAGGCATCCATGTAGCCTACGAATACTTAAAGTGATTTATTCATTCAGTAAAATCGTAGTATCTCGATCGACAGTTAAGCAGAACGGGCTGTAGGCCTATAATGCAATATGTGGATAATATTTGATAGCCTACTGCCAGTGAACTAAAACAGCAAACAGCATCATACGAAAACGAACAAAAGTGCATGCAATATCTGTAAATTTCCTGCAATAGGGCCTACATAGGCTATACACCTTGTAATATATTTTAACAAGAGGCCCAGTTGTCGTTAGGATAGCCGACCGTACTGATTGTCAGTGACCTTCAAGGTCATCCAAGGTCGATGACTTGCAGGTAATTTGAAAGCCAATATGCGACTTTCTATTGGCCCTATTTCTCACCCTTTCCGACATATGGTCAGTTTTCCGTTGGAAAACGCATATTTTGCTTACCCCCTCCATTCAACCCCTAATTTGAAAATGTTTTCCTTTCACTAGATGGCTGAAATTTTGCAGACCCGAGTTTAAAACACATGGCTAATTATCCGTGCAAAACGTTTTCTCCTAGGACCTACCTGTTAGCCAGGGTACATCCATTACAGATGGACAGATGGACGGATGGACAGACAGACGGACGACAACCATGCCAATATCTTGACCGTTCGGCCTATGGTCAGAGGAATCGTATGGTCGTATGGTCAGAGGCGTCATTCAGGGGGAGACTAAAAAGATCTACAGACCCCCACCCAAGGGTTTACGATTTTAGTTTTTTTCCTTGTAAATCGTACCTTTGAAACAGTGTTAATGCTGCAAAAACAATACGTTACGCAGATCGAGATAGGATCACTGAGACCCCCACGATTTACTGAAATAACGCCACTGAGTACGGTCGATTAAAAGTGTTGATAGAAATCTATTTGTGTTTTGCCGTCGAAAATTGAAACGTCGCGCCAGCTCCATTAAATCGTTTCTCTTATTTTTTCCAAATTTTTGTCATCGGGTTTTCGTCAATTTTCTTGCAACATTCTTCACACCGAAATTCTTCATTATCAGTCACAACACTTTATGTAGGAAGATAATCTTTGCATGTTTTCTGCTACCATACCGTACATCAAACTTTCTGCAGCCAAGTTCTGTGTTCACTCCGACATCAGTATTGACAGTTTTTTTTTATAAAGCACGGTGAAAATGAGTAGATAGCATTGTTGCGCATTAATATTTTACACGGCTCAAGCCTATAGCCTTAAAATGAGATCTGGTGACAACAATTTTAACTATTTTCCTGAGAATTCAACTGACCACATTCAGTACAGTAAAAACAATAGGCCTAAAGGCAAGTGTGGTGCCACAAATTTTAAAGTGTGGTTATAAATAATCTGCGAGCGAAGCGAGCAGAAAAAAAATGACCTGTTGTATGCAGAAATGTCACCATAACCTGATTTGAAATGCATAGTTGAAATGTAAAACTAAGACTTTATCGTTCATGGGCAAATTATTGGGGGGGGACAGCCTATATGTTGTTTCCCTGCCCAAATATTGGAGGGGACATATCCTCCTTATCCCCCCTAATCTGGTCGAATACGATTTGTTCGCCTTGTATGGCCTACACGACCTGATATAGCCGCCTTTTACTGATGCATTCGATGCAGATTATAGAACTATCTGTATAAACTACGCAACATTCAATATAACTTGAATTTTTTACTTTTCCCTGTACAGTACAGGCGATAAGGACGGAAAGGAAAAACGGGAGAAATAATCGAAGTTCTGTCGGCAAAACGAGCTTGTCAGCAACTCAGCTAGCTGATTCAATCAACTTCTATCAGGTTGTCAACCTGTTGCAGCAACCGCTGCAGTGAATAGCGGCACGGTGTCGGCATCAATAACCGCGCCAACATGACGAGATCCGTCGATCGTTTATTAAACCGTCGCGTCAACCATTTTTCTGCAATAATATCCTCAAATCACATCCTCATGACCGTCGCCTGCATTGGCTAGCTGTTCTGCTACAGCAGCGCAAGTTATCAATTCGTTCTACTCGCGTGCATTGACCGAATGAGTGCCTTTGAATCAGTCATTCACTGCAATGTTGATGCCAGTGGCCACCATGGCGACTGGACAACGTGCGTCGACAACCGCAATGCAATAATTACTTCATAATTGGAAGCGGCTAGCTGTTGCTGCATCGTTCGACGTCACCGAATGACAAGACTTTCTGTTTTTCTGTCCACGCCGTGGTGATCAAAAAATCGTCATATTGCGTGTCCGTTTCACGGACAGGTAGGCTAGATGCTGTAGGCCTACTCGAGTAATGTTCTAAAGCTGCACTGCGCAACTGGAACTGTTGACGTTGTCTTGATACGCGCAGCCATGACGTATGAGTTTTGCCGCAGCTCGATCCAGTGATCACTTGTCATCGTAAGAATTTATTAGTGACTTTTATAGGCCTATTACAAAAGATAAAAGCAATCATTGGTGCATCAGATTGAACGGAATTTCATCGAAGTGAAAATACCTGCTTTAGCAATCATGATGGTGTGAACAACAAATAAGAGAAAAGTTTGCGCCCGTGACTTTTAAAAAGTGAAATAAATTTCAACGGTAGAGGGCATATGCAGTTCACACTTTGCAGTTTGAACCAATTTAAGCAATTTTACTTAATATTACTTTAAACCCAAATAATGCAATACTTTTTGCATTGTGCAGATGACATATGTACACTTCGGCCCTATTTTCCACTAAATACGCCCCTGGCAAATGAAAAAGCGTGTTTGAATAATAGATATACAAAAAGGATGACTTCAACAGTCGTCAGTCAGTCAGTCGTATACGTGTACGATGTTTTAACACACTAAAACGGTTTATCGTCAGTACAAGAATCATTTGTAGGCCTATCTATTCGAGCGACGAAAATATCAACTCTCATCGGAACGCGATGACGTTTACGAGTTTTTGATGCGACCGACTGACTGTTACAATTACAATCCGGCTTTCCTGTCATCGCTGTGTCCTATGGATGTTCTGGGCACACTGGATCTGTCAACCGTGCTTCCGGTGCGGTCCGCGCACTGCGCGGTGCGCCGGATCTGACGTAGATCGGCCTAGCCGTGAGATCGGTCGGCGTGCGGTCCAAAGATATCGGTCGGTGGCTTTTGTCGGTCGCGGTCGGTGTCGACGACAGTAGCGGTCGTCCGGGGTCAGGCGGGCGTCTGTAGGGACCAGGGTCAAAGGTCGTCAGCGACGCTCGTTTGTCATTCGGTCTGTTCTGACGTCAGTCCAGTGAATGGCCGGCTCCTGGAATACCACCTCGTCTTGTGTCCGTTCGTTCGTTCACCCGGCCGGCGGCGTGCGCCCCCTCCCCCTTACGCCCGGCCCGGCCGGTGGCATAGATGAGCCGCTGTCAAGCCGGTGATCTATCGGTTCTCTCGTCGATCGCCGGCCATCTGGCTGCCGAGCCGGAAGGGCGCCCGACCGCCGAGCTCGGACGCAATTTTCTGGCCGAGTGACTTGGACCGACCCCGGACAGACCGAGGGTCGGCGGCGCCGGTTCGACACTGGACCGTGAGATGGAGACGGGTGCATGGTCGATGGTGGTCGGTCGGCCCGCGAGTCCGTTTATCGGCGATCGACAGCGCGTGTCCGTGTTGCCTAGCCTCGGCTCGTCATGCTGCCTGCCGCCGCCGCTCAACTGTCTCGTCCTGTCGTTCGCTGCAGTGTTGCTTGTCTTGTTATGTACAGCGACCCTGTCTTCTACTAGGAACAAGTGTAACCACCCGATGCTTTCGCTTCGTCTTTCGTACTGGGTGATTGCAAGATCTCAGCTTCATGGGTACCTTCGGCCCCGAAAGATAGACGGTTTACCCATGCTGGTAATGAGTTTGTGTTAAACGAAGGGTTGCCGACGAAAGGGGCTTCGTGAAATGACCGTGAATAGACAGAGATATATACATAGTTATTATTGAACAGTGGATTTCGTTTGGACGAATTGCTTCGTTTAGGAAGGCGAAGGCTCAGCACCTTGTCAGTCGATGTGCTCTGTCCAAGCGCTCGATCAAACAGATCAGTTGTCTGGACTGGACTGGAGTCGGATTATTTAACGACGCTACATAGTATCCAAGACTGTCAGCGTCATGAGATCAGTTGTCATCACTGCGCTTCGCCTTTTATACTGCCGGAGCCGGCCAAAAGGGCTTAGGCGGCGTATCATGTGACTGCCATTGTCATAACATGACGTATTTTATAGCAACTGTTACATAACGTATTTACAGGGAGCTCCGACAGCACCTATATGTGGCTTTATACCACACTAAAAGGCGACGTTTGATGACTTTTTTAACGAAAGATATAAATTTGAAATATTTATTATTTATATCCGAAAGATAAATAATTTTAGGGAAATGGACATAAGATATTTAGTAAGAAAAATAAGCCCGAATTTAATTTTATTTTACCGAAAATACGAAAGTGCATTACGACACAAAATACACCACACAAGTAAAGGAAGCCTCACCTTGCGCTCTGTCCATCCACCTGCATCCAATCCGCGCTGCAACTCGAGAATGAAAGGTCGTTAAAGTTTGCATAATTTAACACAAATATTACCTTTATAATGAATTATTAGCCTCGACCTCTATGAGCATGCATGTTGCAGCAATATTTCCTTGCAGTGTGTGACTGTGCCATGATCTGGGCTCATTATCCACAAGCGAACGATTGCAATGTTCCTTGTGACGAATGCAACTGGCGAAGCCATTTTAGGACAAAACATCAAGATCGAAAGAAAGTTGAAGAACGCAACAATCTTGGAGACAAGATAGATGGAAAATGAACAACTATATAAGTAGTTCAGAATTTGATAAGTCAGGGTTCTAAAGCCAAAAAATAGTCCGAAAGAATTGTTTCATTAATTACAAAAGGAAAAGCAAATGAAATAAAAGTTGAAAACTTGAAAGCTAAAGGTCAAGGAAATTTGAGATGATGTAGCAGATTGTGTATAAGCATATTTTGCAATGTAACATTAAAAGCATTATCGAAATCCAACAATAATTACCAAAATTATGATATAGGCCTAAGAACTTCGTAAGTCTTATATTTTGACATTTAAATTGTATATGCTACAGACTACTGTAAGCTTGACTGGAAAAACTTTACTTTAGATTTTTTAGTATTTTCTGTATGGGCTTATTATTAGTCAATCATGCATACATTTAATTGATAATTGTTAGACGCCGAGTATCGTAGCGTTTTACTTATCGCCGTGCGGCAAACTGCCATCTGCGGGTAGAGGAGACGTTGATTAAAAGCAGAACAAAGCATCGTACGAGCAGCAAGAAGTCTGTCTGCTTTGCATCAGTTTCTTGGTTCGTCTCAGCAGAGTGTCCTGCATCGCTCGCTGGTCTGTGAGATGCCGTGACAGTAACGAGCGCTTCGCGGCGCTTCTGGCCATGGCCAGACCTCTTCCTTCCACTGTCCCGCCGCGTACTGTTCCCTGCGGCCGGCCAGTGCTCCTAGAATGGCGGCGGCGGCCGGCGACAAGCACCGTTTAATGAAGATAAATGTCAGCTCGTCGTGTTTTACAGCGCTCGATCGGCCGCCCGCCCCACCGCAGTCCAGCCCGGACCTCGCTATCGGCCAATGGATCTGCTGCACAACGAACCGACAACCGAACGTCTTGCCAGTCCGGCCGAGTTCTGCACGAGCTTCGTCGCATGCTACTTCGCTGTACTTCATCCAATTTACGTCTCCCGCAGCAGCAGCAGCAGCAGTCGTTGTCTCGGCGTCATAGTACAAGGGTGCTGGTTTTCCATTGATTACTAATTTTCATTCGTCGGTCATTTGGTCCGTCCGTCGCCGGTTGATGGTCGAATGCGCTACAGTGCTCAGACTACATCACGACAGAGCAATAAAGCGACACACGCGGCTTTTTCGGTGAAATACCGGCAAGTTCGCATGCCCTGCACTATGTTTACAGAACTTACTGATTCATGTGCTGGCATGAACACTGATTCCTGAAAACTGGTGTTGGATGATAAGGCAGCCGGAAAAAAGTGCAGGGCCTGGTAAAATAACATCTAGTGGTGCGAGTGGTGGACATTAAACTTTGGTTTTGGCGTAGTTTCAGCTTGTCAGTTTATTACATTTTTATTTGACGCCGACAAAAACAGAGTAGCCTAACTGCAAAGTTGTTTGGCACAGTTACTATTAACAACGGAAATTATTACTTTCAAACAGTCTTAATGCGCTGCAGTCTTTATCGGACAAAAACATCTCGAGTGCATTGCAAATTCGATATAATTCACAATAACACAATAACTCTGTATATAGTTTGTGATTTGTTTTATTGTGCAAAAGACCAAGCCGCCGTCAAACCTCAACGATTAGACCCAGTTTAAGCGATGTTGTTAGCGATTGGCGCAGCTGAAAGTAGCCTACAAGACTAAAAAGCTAACACGTATAGCATTTTATCCACATCGAGTAAAACGTAAAGATAGTTCCGTGGTCCACAGAGCTCTCTGACAATTTTGTAGTCCGTAGGGGCGGTGCTCATCTCCGTCTCTAAGTCCCGAGCTGGCAGTGAGTGCCACATCTAGTAACCACAAAAATAGGCCTAGTGAAACAGTTATTCGATGACCTATCTGTAATGCCAAAAAAATCTTCAATCGCAAATCCTGGGATTGAGAAAGCGATTCCGGGATTGCAATGCAGTGTAGTCGGCGCCTGCAGCAATGCTGCTGCTGCTGCTGCTGACGCAGACTGCATCCAGTGAACAGTATCGGCACTCAGCACTGCGGTGTTCGTTGAGTCGCTGCCGCTGCCGCTCGGTCGTAAATATTCACTAGCGTTATTGATGCTCGAAGAACGCGAACATGACACACGACGCTAGTTAGTCGGCGGGCGGCGGCGTGCAAATGGTCACTGGCTCAGACGGTGACGTGACACTGGCTTCTCGTTTAGTTGACCGAGCTTTGGGATTTCTCTGCGCAGTCCGCAGCAGTTCGCTCCAAACACACTCGACAACCTCCGGTCTGAGTTGTTCATCCTGTAGCCTACTCAAAATGGGCCTATCATGTGTCGTTACTACATCATCAGAATACAGGAAGCGTCACGTGATTGTATCAGCTTGATTTTTGATGCGTTTTTAAACATTAACACGTTGTGGCTCTCTCCCTCTCATTTTCTGCATGTCAGGACCTATATTGCCATCAAATTTAAAGTTTGTGTGATGTTACCCGTTCATCTTACTAAACTGTACACGGATTTTTTGCTAGTTTTCTTCACTTATCACTAGCTAACCCAGTACGGCCAATTCGTGTCCGTTTGTGCTGTCTTTCCACGACTGCAGCCGGTGCATGAAAATTTTGAAGGCTAACACTGAAGTGTGATGAGATCTTTAGTGATCGTTTTAGCAGATTTCCTATAAAACGTGCCAACGAAAGAAATTTATGAGGCCATGCTCAACAACCTTTTTATTGATTTACGGTGCGTTTACATTCTACAATCAGTAAAAATAGTCATATATGTCAATGTCAATGTTAATGTCAACATTGAATTTATAAACGCAAAATAGTAAAATGAAAAAAACAATAATACAAATATGTATGTAAATAAGCTATAAACTAAAAATTCTAAGATGCGTTTATTCTCAATTTTCTGTCTAGTTTTGTATGGACGTTGAAGGATTAGTTAATTTAAACGTCAGCATAGTGTGACCGTACTGCATATTAACAATTAGAGCAACTTATACCGCAATTCAAACATGGGCTATCGAGCAATTCCACGACCGCTGAACCAACCGAGGCTTTGCAGGTGTCGGTCTTGACCCTTTGTCAGCGACGCATGATTATGTTTGTAAATCTCGGACTCACGCACGCGCACAGTCACAGAACAGACAGCATCTCCTATTCTCTTTCCGTCGCCAATCCTGTCGGGTTTCTGCAGACCGACGTATAAATAATTTCTCCCCGCAGTAGCGTCAGGGACGCCGACGGGCGGCTCATCAAACGTCGTTGTATGCATGGCGAAAGCGGCGCAATTATGCCGGGCGGTCGGTCAGCGTGAACGATGCCACTCGACATGCGGGAAGGAGAAAACCTGCCGGTGGATGGCGTTTAGCGCGGGCGAGTCGAGGCGACGAACGCCTTGCGCTCAGCTGAGCGGGCTATCAGAGCCGGGCCGCCGTGGCAGCACGTTGCAGCGTGTTCTTTCAGCTGCTGCGCGCGTCTTCTGCTGCTGCTGCTGACACCACCGCCGCCACAGCAGCAACAACAACAGCAGCAGCAGAAGCTGGTAAATAATTGATTCCGCAATTTATACGTCGTAGAAGACGACCGCGCTGGCGCCGCTCGCATGCGACAACTGCACGGTACGGCGAAACAACGACTGAAAACCGAAGTCGACCAGAACAAAGAACGAAGTCTAAAGCAGTGCTTTGGTGTGAAACCATCTAGTTTTTCTTGTTCGTTTACAGCAGGCTTGTAACAAGTCCAGCAACAGCCAAGTCCAAGTCCAAGTCCACCTTAAACGGGCAAGTCCAAGTCCGAGTCCAAGTCCTCTTCAAAAAAGGCAAGTCCAAGTCCAAGTCCAGTAGGAAA
>Ga0056128_1007039_pt1 | contig 14178 bp, 13 predicted proteins | sample WorMetLIZISLAND2_FD_71113 | JGI IMG/M metagenome (GOLD analysis project Ga0056128, IMG submission 71113) | Marine gutless worms symbiont microbial communities from Max Planck institute for Marine Microbiology, Germany - Olavius geniculatus... ... | reverse complement strand
CCTGCAGGAGTTAAGCCACGCTGCCCTAGATAGGCAGCGGTGGGCAGCGATAGTAAGAATGGCGTCAGACACCAACGGGCATTGAGCCCACGGTTGTCGATGATGATGATGATGACTTCTTGACGCTTTCGTTCGAGAGGTACTCCCTTACTCAGGGGCACGAAATTTCGTCGCTATAAACTAGAGTCCTTGGCGCAGCTACAGTGAAGATTTCGTGATCGTAGTTTGCACCGTTTTAATAAGGCTGCAGAGTGTGACAGACGGACACACACACAGACGCCAAGGCCATGGCTAAGACTCGCGAAGCATAGCTGTCGCGCGTAAAAATTGTCCTGCCTTCACGCTACTACCGTTTTACATGCACTTATTCTTAGTAACAGCATGCATAACCTGTGAGTCAACAAGTAATTTGAGCACAGTTCACGGGACGCGCGATGGCAGCGGTACTGCCACCTGGGCAATCATGTACAGCATGCAATAAAATAATACTGCGTTTTGAAGGAGTACACAAATTTGAGGCCTCTGTACGAAAGACTCCTCGAATTTAAAAAGTCGAAATTTAGATTGTTAAAATGAACGTTTTATGCTAAAAAAATTTCATAGGCCTATGCAGGTTGTTAAGGTTTATCTTCAGCCATTTCGGCGCAATTCACTCTTAATGTGCTCCGCAGCCGAAAATTGCAAAAAACACTAAAATCTCCTGTCGTTCAAGGTTGAAGGTTATTCAAGCTCATTTAAAATCATCGGCGTTGACACCATTTAAAAGCTCGTCACTAGTGCTTGTTATGATAAGCAGCATGTCTGTGCATATCTGCAACTGTTTTCACGCTAGAAGACCTAATATCCACTTTTAAGGCCCATGACACACGATCCAAGTTCTGGGCTCAAGTTCTGATGACCAGACACTGGTACCAGTAACTTGGTTCGTCTGCCATGCATTCTGTTACCAGATTTTTCTGGTGCCAGAAACTGGGGCCCAGTAGAGCATGTTCTATTCCTCACCAGAAATTTGGGATCACGTGAATCAAATGCAGCGCTGCCATTGGCCGCTGAGCCGCTGAGAGGGGCCTACATCATTATGCAGTGCATCGTCTGCAAATTAAATGGTGCTAGTAATTCAGTCACTAATATTTACTGCGTTAATTTTTACCAGAATTTTTACTGCATTTATTAGTAGAGGAAACATCAGACAATAAAGTTTGAATTATGTTTTTTGACTGCAAGTTGTCTTGGTCTATCTGCAGCCATTTTGTTGCTATTCACTCTTGAATATGCGTTGCAGCCAAAAATTGTCAAAATTTTATAAAAACCTTTTTTGGGGTTCATGGTCGTTTAAGGTCATTGATACTAATAAATCTAAAAAGCCTGTTTCCAACGCTTGTTATGATAAGCAGCATGTATGTATTTATCTGCAACCGTTTTCACGCTTCACGAGCCAATAGCAGTAAAATAAACATTTTTAGGGGGCGGGAACCCAAATTTGACGCTTGTGTGCGCAGGTCTTCTTGAACTTAGAGGGTCGGGACTTAAATTGCTCAAATCTACGTTTAATGCTAAAATTTTCGTATGCAGGTTGTTTGGGTATATCTCTAGCCATTTCGGGGAAATATACTTTTAAAATGTGTGTCGCAATCCGAAATCACCAAAAAAATTCACAAAATCTCTAATTTTGGAGGTTCAAGGTCGTTCAAAGTTATCGTTGTTGACAAAACTGAAAAGCCCGTAACCAGTGCTTGTTATTAAAAACAACATGTCTGTAGCTGTCTGCAACCGTTTTCACACTAGACGAGCCAATGACGGCAAAAATAACATCTTTTAGGGGGTACCCCTATTTGACGTAATCGTTCGAGGAAAACCCTTTCATATAAAGGCACGAAATTTTGTCACAAGAAAACTAGTCTTTGCGGCAGCCTACAGTAAAGATTTTATCATCCTAGCTTGCACCGTTTTGATACAATATTGCAGTGTAACAGACAGACGGACAGATGCCCAGGCCATGGCTAAAACGTGCGAAACATTCTGCTATCGCGCGTAAAAAAAGCAATGCGGAATTCCATAATCCTCAACAGGCAGGATAGACCATTATTTCCTGGCATTGCATAGTAGGATATAGTAGTAGTAGGATATTGTAATAAACATTTTATGTGGGAATGCGTTCAGATCGAATTTCGCAAAAAATCCATTATTATGGTTAACACGGTGCCTGGCATCAGGCCAGTTAAAAGCCATTTATTTGATGCTATTACGCCGTTGACGCGCGTACAAAGAGACGTAACAGAACTGAACTGAACTGGCATTGTTTAGTTTTTGACAAAATGGCCAATGGGCAAGCAGTAATGTATTACAGTAGGCACCGTTTAACAGCGTCGGTGATTACGTGACTACGCACACGTAAGCGTCAACTAATAATCAATGAACTCGCCCTGTTGTCGTATTAGTCAGGTCATCAAAAATTAAACCTTGTCAGTTTAGTTTAGTTCAGTTCAGTTACGTCGTTCTGTAAGCGCTTTTAGTCAGAAAATTAGACCACTAAACATGAAATTGCAATAAAGTGATAATTAAATGAGTCAGTTCACCACTTTGTAAAATAGTAAGGTAAGAAAACTGATCAAAGTCGGTAGTAAATCAATGATATTTAGGCCTTATTAGACCGTCTATTTGCACAAACATGAATTATAACGAATTTCTTTCATTTAGCCGACATCAGTGTTTTTCGTATTACAATCATTGGTAATCTATTAAATTCGCCGATCCGATCATATTCCAAATGCTTTGAACAATATATACTGTTACTTGTTACTTTTTCTTTGGTTTTCTTTGGTCATTTTGGCAAATTCGCCTGAACAGACATACGTCATGTGTCACGGGATAATTACCTTACGTTTCCATGTAAGACTCGGTTTATGCAAATGATTGGACATTAAAGCCGAGTTTTGTGCAAGTTATCAATGACGCGTTCTGCATGCGGCCAAAACATTTTTTGGGCTAGCAACATCTTTCTGCAGTGTCTGTCAAATGCTATAGCTTGGCTGTTTTGTACTCCTATATACAGATCGAGTTATGACGACTTTTTACTGCACTGTTGATTTCGCATTTTAAAAAATGTTTCAAGACAACCAAGCAAACGATCAAATTGTGATACAGTTTAGGAAGCAAAAAATTGTTTTTTTTTGTTGTTTATTTAACAATGTGAACAGATGAATAGTACAAAAAAACAAACTGTTGAAGAAAATAATGGAAATCTCGTTTTTGTTTGTTTGACATATAAGACATTCATTATTGGAAACTGCAATGTAGAGTATAGGATAAGGACAACCGATCATATTTGCCGGAGGTGTACATTTTCTGCAGGGCGCTGTCTTGTAATTACATGTATTACCATAATGCAACAATGCATTTTGTAGTCACGGCGATTTCGGTGCCTATTATAGAACTGCTACAGAATCGTAGTACTCCTGATCGCCACCCTGATCCGATGTCTACGAGCGAATAAGCGAAATTTTATATGCGCTAGCTGCATTGCATCTCGATTTTGTTGGCGCCGTTGCATAAACGTAATTGCGCAAACCATTATGGTTTTTAGCCGACCGCACTTGAGCAAATCAATAAAATAACAACTATTGTGTCATTTTCACAAATGTGACCCTACATACAGTGTCAATGGCCGTTGCTGAACATTTTGCTGCTACAATGTTAATAATGTTATTGGGTAATTGGTTCCGCTCATTGGATCTAATTCATTATTCAAGTCCGAGCCGACACTCGATCGGGATAAAACGAGAAATAAATTGGATGTCATGGTCAACGGTGTGCTACATCGGTCGTTGATGAGCTGTCTGCGGCTGAGTACGATCTCTACTGGATTCCGATGCAGCTGATGCTGCCATGTCGACTTTTCAATACAGCCGGACGTGTACTACGTGGCATGGCATCACTGACGTTCACCAGCAACAGACAGCGTTAATTAACATCAACCTACGTAAACTTACTTACTTTATAACAACAGCGACGACTATAGCGATGATGCGATTTAACAATTTAACAAAAACTAGCAAAGACATCACTCTATCTTCGTTTGTTTGTAGACCTATCAACCTTATGGTCAGACTCACTTTGCTATAGAAAATAAACGGTATCTATGCTCAGTAATAGAGTCGGTATACAATTTTTTTCGTTACGAATGGTAAAGAAAACAAAACAAAAAGTTAAAAAAAACACGAAAAAGCATAAACGTCAATTTTAAATCAACTGAAAAAGCATCTATCTCTATTTCCATTTAAAATTTGTAAAAAAAATTTTTAGTTTTTGTGAATAAAAATAATTTTTTTGCACATTTGATTTGCACGCAACGTACATGCAGTAGCGGGATGAATGCTGAGTGAAGAGACCGCATGTACCAGATCTAGTGCGCGTCGAGATGTGTTGATTCGGACATGACGGCGTTAACGCGCGTCGGATCTTACAAGTCAGAACACAGTCAACTAAGCACACTGTCTGCTTCACTGTGTGCATAACAAAATGTTTTCAGCAAATAAACTTGTAGGCGATCCGGCAGCCATTGCAGTTCCTTCAGCATCGGTCCGGCGTGCGATCGTTTTGCTGCCTGGTGCCTATAGCTGGCAGCTGCGTTGTTCTGTACCCGTTTTGGGACAATTCGGATGGAACACTGTGTTAGCATTTTCCTTTCCGTCTGTCTTCTATCCCACATTGCAGCATTATTGTCTGTCCAATGCAATTCATTGGGCACAGTATAAAATCACCTCAGTGTCATGCGTGCGTCCGTGCGTGCAACTTTATTTAAGCTATCTTCCTTTCACCTTCCCCTTTTCTTTCCCTTTTCCTTTTCCTTTCTTTTCACTTTTTTCCCCTTTTCCTCCCCTTTCCCTTTCCTTTTTTCTCCTTTCCCTATCTTTTTCTCTTTTTTTCCCCTTTTCCCCCTTTTACTTTCCCTTTTCCCTTCCCTTTTTCCTTTTCTTTCCCTTTCCTTTTTTTACCTTCTCTCCCCGTTCTCCTTCCCTTTTTTCTCCTTCCACTTTCTTTCTTTTCCTTTTTTCCACTTTTTTTGCATGGTGACGATGGACCATTTATAGTAAAGCGCTGGTGACGAAAAGAATGGTCTTGTGACTGACAATATTTATTGTGTAGTTATAATAATAGCGAAGGATGACAGAAACATTGCTGCTATACAATCTAAAATTAAACTTTTTGATTTTTTTCTATTAGTCGAAACAGCTCACTGATCACACCTCACACGATAGTGCGAGTGTTGTAAGGACGACCTTCAAAGTATATGGGAAAAAGCAAACTTTGACCCTCAGCTAACCCAAAACCCCTAAACCGATTGTCACCAAATTTGAATGGCGTGATTACGTCGTAGACACCTACCACCAAAAAATTGGCTTAATCCACCCAGGGGTTTTTGCTTCTTGTATATGTTCGAAATTTACTACACTTTTTGGTTCTTCTTGTTAGACCGATTTTTACGCTTAATACGTCAAATAACGCGGTTCTGCGCAAGGAAGCACTTTTTTAATGTTACAAAATAAAAATCTAATTTTTGACCTATTTATTCAAAAAAAATTCGAAAAAATACAATGGCGCCTATGGGAAAAATTTAAAAAATTTTTAAACTGTCATAATTTCGGCTAGGTGCAAGATAAAGTCGTAATTTTTGGTTTTAGGATATAATTTACGGGGTCAGCCTAATTAACGGTGACATTTATATTTACCCCCAGTTGACCACCGTTGCCTTGGCAACAAAATTTGGGACAAAATTGGCTATAACTCGGCTTGTGTAAGAAATATCTGCGAGATTTTTGCGTCTATAGGGGTTTTGTGGGGATGGGCCATTGAATGCTGCCAATCGCATTTTCCCCGACCGACCCCCGTTGCCATGGCAACGAAATTTGGGACAAAACTGGCTATAACTTGGTTTGTGTAAAAATTATCTGCAAGATTTTTGCATTTATAAAGGGAATTTCAGAAATGCGCTATCGAATGCTGCCAAACGAATTCTACCTCGACCGACTCTCGCTGCCAGGACAACAAAATTTAAGACACAATGGGCTATACCTTGGCCCGCACAACAAATATTACCAAGATCCTTGCATCTGACGGTGGGGAGCGGGTTGAGGGTTTAACAATTAGATGACGTCAGTCGAAGTCTACCACAGCCAACCCTGGTATCCAGGTATGACGAGTAGCAGTATAGTAGAAGCATCAGTAGTAGACACATCCAACGTTCTGTACCCGACCGGAGGTGTACTATTCTGCCTTAAAAAGGTAAAGGTAGGCCTACAGGTTTTGCTATACCGGGTAGTGCTTCTTACATGAGTCAGGCTCATTCCCTGACTTCTGGCAATAAAACAGCAAATATATATATATATATATATATGTGTGTGTGTAAAAAAATTACTACTTTAAAAATATGTGTAAGGACGATGTCATGATATTAATCCTCTAAAACAGCAAAAATCATTTTGGTAACTCTAAATGGGACTATGTATATGGCGTCCGTACAAGCTGACTCTAGTTGGTAATCACTAACATAGTCTAAAGCTTTCTTCATTTTGTTATTTGTCCTATTACTTGCCAAATGGTTGCTGATTAGGTCTAATAGCTTAACATTCGCACCGTATTTATGACAGTAAACAACAAATATGATTGTACAATACTAACTATTTAAAATTCTGTGCAATGATAATGTGGTGATCTCATATGGCTGCTTTGACTTTGGCCCAAAATACTAATAGTGCATTAGCAGCGAATGGAATTTGACATCAATAAACAACTGACAGCAACCGGCGACTGGTCACGTGCCAATCGGTGCTCATGACGTCACTGGCCAAGACAACAGCAGGATTCATGCACAGAGTTATGAACGGCAAGCACACTGATAACTTCACGTTTTTAATAGACATCAGCAACGTCTCATCACTTCATTAGCTGGCTATCATAATAAGAGCTATGCCTGTGCATCCCTGTCTACATTCTATACGCGTTCCTAACTCAGGCAATAAAGTATAAAAACTCAAAATTGGTACGAAAGTTTTTCAGGACAAAGTAGCTGCTACACCATTTTTAGCTTCAAGATGTATAATGTCATAGTTAAGGCTGTGTTTTGCAGTTGGACAGTTTGCAACTATACAGATAAACGGGTAGCTAAATACTATGTCGGTGCTGGGTCATATATTCGTTTGTTTTTACCATTTGCTCAGCTATAAACAGAAACATCTTGGCAGCTACGCTAATCAGTAACCATTGGGCAAGTACGAGTAATACGACAAATAACATAAAATGAAGAAGGCTTTAGATTACAGTATGTTAGTGATTACCAACTAGAGTTAGCTTGTAAGGACGCCATATACATAGCCCCCCCATCTAGAGTTACCAAAAATGATTTTTGCTGTTCTAGAAAATTAATATCATCACATCGTCCTTACACACATTCTTAAACTGGTAAGTTTTTTTTACATATATTATATTTATACGGACATGCTGCAAACTATCAAAATGCATTAGACAGGCTCCGTGTTCGTATAAACATTATCTTGTTTCAACACAGCCGACTTTGATTCAGAGAGTCTGACATTCTTCTGTCAGCTGTTCTTTTAGCGGAGTACATGCAGTTTAACTGATTTTTGCCATCATTGTGTTATTCAGCATTTTAAATACGTTGTCGTATGCCTGTAATTTTGTCTGACTTTGTGCTAATAAAACCGTGTTTGAAATTGACTTTCACTGCGAAGTCTGCCGGTGTGCTGCTAGTAAACCCCATAGAGTACAATAGCGACTTCTGGGTTGGAGCAGACGGCTGACCGAATGCTTAGTGTGTGTATATAGGCCCCTGGCCTAGTATTTCAGCATCCAAGCGCAGCCGGCGTAGCCTCCGCCGCAGCAGCAGCAGCGAGGTTAACTGCAGCAGCAGCAATCGCTGCGGTCATCAATCCACATTCTCTCTCTATAGTTGCTGCAAGCGAGCGCCACACTTCACTGACAATAGATCTCACGATGACCGCCACCACCAAGACGGAAGCCACGTTTCTGACGAACAACAACAACTGGTCATCTGTTTGTAACACAACCATCACGACGGTCAACCACACGCTATGGACGTACTGTGATAGCGACGGCAGTGATTCGTGCTACGTCAATTTCGCGCACTTCGTGCACATGATGGATCTAGTCTCCGTACCAATCATCATCGGCGTAGGCGTCATTGGTAACGCCATCTCATTCCTCGTCTTTACCTGCACTTATCTGCGTCACGTGTCTAGCAGTATCTACCTGGCCGCACTGGCTGTTGTCGACACGCTCTACCTCTGCGTTCTCTTCTTCAGCTGGCTTGTCAACGTCGGAATACAGGTATATTCTGGTCGACTGTAACAGTAATTTGACCAAACCAGCTACGTTTAAGGTTACAGAACAAAGTTAAATGTGCGCTGTGAAGTTAGTGTACAAATTAATCTCACTATAGGCTGTGCATCTCTTACGTGCACTGTTACTCCGTCGTCGAGTTAAAGACGGTTTAAACAGTTCAAGTACGCAATGTGCCGTAACAAAAATGGTCACAATATTGTCCCATGGCTTGTCACAAACTCGCGTGGTGAAAATTTGCACCATTAAAAATTAACAGTCAGACTCAAGAGATTAACTTAGTATCGTATGCGTGAACTGCAAAACGCAGTTGCATGAGCATCAATCTTTGTCTCTGGAGCATTAATGTCTTATTGTTACAGTTAGACGTTGTGCAGCTGTTGCCATTTATCGATAGGTATCGACTGCTAGTTTTTACAGGACGTCAGCACAGCTTGCAATGCAGATGCCCTGTCTGTCCGTTAGTCTGTCCGACATTGCTGTATTGTGCCAAAACGATGCAAACTAAAATGACGACATTTTAATGTTAGCTTTAGGAAGAACACTACAGTTTCAGCAATTTTAAAGCTTTTTTTCAAAAAAATGAAGAAAAAAAGGTAAAAATGCAATTTTTAATTAATAAGTCGCCCTATTTTAGAAACGGTGCGAGATAAATAGAACCAAGATTGTTATTGATCCTCAATAAAAAGTTGCATGCGCTTTTATGAATGGTATCAAAATCAATGACCTTGGATAACCTGGAACGGCATGTGCGCACTCTACTGCACAAATTACGTGCTGTAAATTAATCTGCATAAACGTGTGAATAAAAACCTAACATCGGACGGATATTGCCCATAAATTAAACGGTTTTTTCATGGCAACAGATTTAAAGCTATGTGTCACTTTATTTGTTTTTTTGTAGTTTTTCTTTAAATTCGAAAGTATAAAAATTACAAAAAAAGATCGATTTACATTATCATATTATTGTGAATAAAAACGTTTTTATGGACTGATATTTTGGTCCATAGAAGGCCTAAATTTTGTTTGTTTTTTGACGTTTAACGACCTAGACGCTTTTATCGATCTTTTGTGAAATTCGCATTGCGTCGACTCAGCTTCGTTAACTAAACTCAGCTAACGTAAGTCTACAAACGTGAATTTTTTGGTAGACAGCAGCGGAAAGTTATTTGCAAAGAAAGAGCAACCGGTTTCTCGTAGACAGATATCGTCGACCGGTCCAAGCCAGTTATTTACTATCGATCGTCGCAGTATAGATCTTGTCGCTGCTCCATGTAGCATCGCAGACAAACAATGCTTGCTTGTGTCTGTTCTGGCCTGACTGCTGTCAAACGAAACAGGAACAACCGCTTCGATTAGGTTCTGCTGTACTGAAAGAAAACTCCGAACATTTTTAACGAGATAGTACGTAGTTAAACGTGCATGCTAAATGGATTATGTGCACTAAATTTGAACTTTACTGTTCTACGATGCGTGATTCTGGCTTTCTGTTATCGAGCATATTGTGTAAAATGTTTTAGAAAATTTCTGTTTTTAAGTTAAAGACAAGTGTACAATAAAAGGAGGGACAAATGAATGAAATGAAATAAAATGTGTAACATTTCGTAAAGAAATGTCGCAAATGCTGCACAATCTAAAGCTTACCTAGGTTTAATAACGAGGATTTTTTCGCAGACTTCGTCAATTTGCGCTAAAACAATTTCCAAGGATTTATAAGGACAAAATTCAAAGCTTACGGGATCTGTTGGTCGTCGTTAGGGAGATTTCGCAGTGATGGAGTTGACCTGTAACCGTGTCGCCGTCTGCGTCGTAGGAATACATGATCTACAACTCGTCGTCGCCAGACCGACTATTCACGAATGCAGGCCAACAACAGCTCAGGGACTTGTCTTTGGCTCTACGGCTCTTTGGCATTGATAGAGATGCTGCAGTTAGTCAAAAGAGTTCGCTCGCCGGCGGCGCAGTTTATAATATGTACCCGTCGATAGGTTTTGAAATGATACACTTGAAGAAGCTATTGACATTGACTTAACGTACCACCTTTTAGACCGTTTGCCGAAAATAAGGAAACACTGTAATCTATTTTGATAAAGTATGCTCAAGCAAGTTTTATGTGATACGAAACTGTATCTTCAACTACGATAGCATGCGTTTTATCGTAACGTCAAAATAATCTAAAACAAACGTGTTATTAGCACTCGCTTGGGGTTCTATGAGCTAAAGGTAACGGACCATAGAACTGGGGTATCATTTAGCAGCAAGTCTACCAAATGCAGTTCAGGAATATTGATGATGAACTCAAGAAGCGACTGGTTAGTTTGCATTGGTCTAGAACAGAACATTATTGAGATTAAAGTATGGGTCTAAAAATACGGCGTTAATGGCCATTAACGGGGTATGCCACTGCAGTCAGCGTATTATTTAGAAGCGGACATGGGTAATGTGGGTTTTCTTGTGTCTAACAATAGCTTGACAGTGCATGAAGGCGTGCACTGACACAACTGAGGATTTCGCAGAAAAAAACTTTTCTTTTTTGAAGGCCTATTGCACACAATTTACGTTTTGTTTAAACAAAAAAACTGCATTTATTACTTTTTACTTTTTACTTGTTTTTAAGTTTATTGCGCGGTGATAATATGTGTACGAATTTAAATCGACGTAACGACATTGATGCGAAATTTGTTTGTGGTTACAAAAAAGCAGAAATTGGACTATTGTATTCAAGCCGGTTAAAGTTAGCTGTCGTGTTTTACGATGGTTTATGATAAACCACGGTGTACTGCATACTCGTAAAACCGTATTCGTTTTATTATCATGGCTTTTGGGTCATTTGTTACATCTTGATACCACTGGCGTTATACGAATCTGTTTTATAGGCTACCGGGTATTATGTTTGTGTTATGTTGGGTGGCCTTAACGCTGTTGCTGCTGTTTTGCAGTTGTTATACTACTATAACTTTCACTACTGCTACTACTACTACGTAGCAGCACGTATAGTAGTTATAATAATGTTAATATTGATATTCATACGGTAATATTTTTAATAATAGGCCTGCTAGTTGAATGGCTGTCATTGTATGATGTCAGATCTACCACAGGCGTGGTTGGTGTCAGTTCTTTGTCTACGCCACTTACGTCGCCAGCTTTCTGTCGGTCTGGTACGTCGTCTGTTTCACCGTTGAACGCTACCTGACGATTCGCTTCCCACTCAAACGTCAGGACCTGTGTCGTACGGCCCGTGCTAAAGCCGTCGTCTTTAGTTTCGCTGGCTTAGCGCTTGTTCTGTACAACTTTGCCATCTGGACCTCAGGCGTCAGGCCGCTCTCGGAACTGTACTTCGACAAACCGTTTTGTCAGGTAAGATAACACGCCGCTCTGTTATTAAAAGTGTTGACATATTGTACGGTTATCTCCCTGACATTTAACTATTTGAACGGAATGTTTGGTGTACTGATTACTCCTGTCCTGAAAAATGTTCACACCAATTTAGTTTTTTACGCTTTTTTCGAAATGCCCGTACGGGACAGTCAGACAGACGGACGGACGGACTGGCCAAACGCGTAACGCGGATTATTTGGATGTCGCATAATAATGTTTATCGTTATTAGGCCTACCAGTTATCCGCAGGGGTAAATTTCTGTGTCTGTACTGAAGAAGTCCGTTTGCTGTAACTTCTGTAAGCACTGATTCTGTAAGCACTGGTGCTCTTATTCTCTAGAGGTTGTCGGGTGATCAGTCTTTATTGCAACACGACGCTGTTGCAGTAGCAGCGTAACAGAGATATGCGGCGTGCGGCTTCTTGAATAGGTCTGTCAGAGAGAACTCGTGTATCTGGCGATGAGCGACGTAAACGAATTGTCTATCTGCGACACAGCGCTCTGCATTATTTAGCACCATTGCTCCGCTTACTGACTGTTTTCTTCAGTCTCTTTCCATTAATCGCCTGCATCTATCACGGATTCAGTTGTCTGCCTATTTTATGCGATGTCATCAATATTCCACGCAACAACAGGCGAACGAGAAGCTTAGCGATCGCCGAAAAGCCACTTGATGCTCCATAATAGATATCTTCGTGCGCATAAAAAGCCATTGAACACCAGCGTCTAGTTGTCGCGTTAAAGATGCATCGCCTACAACTTCTTTTTATCTTGAGATTAACTTCTTTCGCTTTTTTTAACAGTTCTGTCGGATAACTGCATATTTATACTTATGTAATATGCGCTCTACTCATATTTTTCCGTCTTTACGAATGATGGTATTATGGCATGCCCGTTCGTGCGCGTGTAACTTTGAGTGCGCGAATATGTCCCTGAATAATGTCGGGGCAGTCACACACGACATAAAATGCAAATACCGCTGATGCTCGATCCGAGTAGGCTACAGTCCATGTCCGAACATATCCTGTTGAAAAACTGAATGAAAGCGCAGGTAAGGATAATTCATGTCAAGCGGGCCCCGGTGTCCCATTATAGGATCGCCTCCAGGAAAGTCTCTCCTGGCCGACAATTTACCGGCAAGAATGCGCGCCGCACGGCGGCCGCCGAGGCGGGACGGATTTTTGCCATTTAATCGTCGGCCGGGAGAGACTTTTCTGGGAAGTGATCCTATAATAGGGAGACTTTTTATGTGACCGGCGATATTTTAATAAGGGGAGACATATCAAATCCATGATTAACTTTCTTCGGGCGGATTTTTTATGCAGGAGACATTTTAATGTGACACCGGCGCTATTCTCGGCAACCAGGCACTCCACGGCACTTGGAAACATATGTGCATCAAAATACACGCTGGAACAGGCCTAACACACCTGTTTAGGCTACAGAGATTGATCTATTCGTACGTTCTCGTCGAAGCAACGTGATGGTGCAGCTAAACTGTGTAGGCGTGAAGCACTTGATAGTGATTACGATGAGCAGGCTTTGAGCCAAGGCCGACTGACATTTGATTAACATCATAATCGCGTGCGATCACTATGGTGCTACCCTGCAGTCCACAAAATAGGCCTACATCGATTTTCTGGTTGTAGAGATGCCTTTGCACGGCACTTGCGTCTAAAGTTGGCTCACAGCTTCACATGAATAGATAAATTTCTGAAATCTAATTTATCTCTTCGGTTCATTGACCAGGTTTCGATCGATCGTAGGCCTGTGCAGCGTGTTTGCTGAAAATGACAAGAAATTTGAGCTAGTACTCACGAAACGCGGGAAAGCCTATAACAGGTCCTTTTCGCAAACTGTCAGTCTGTTTCCAGCCATTTCGTCGCAGTTCATTTTTGGAGTGTGCATTGCAGCCGAGGATTGCAAAATCAATAAAAGTTCCTTATTTTGGAAGTTCAGGGTGTTTTAAAGTCATCGATGTTGATACGACTGAAAAGCTCGTCACTAGTGCTTGTTGCGATAGACAGCATGCCCATGCCTATCTGCAACCGTTTTCACAAAAGACTGACCAACAACGGTAAAATAACGACTTTTACGGGAGTACCGCTCTTTGATGCCCTTGTGCGCAGGTTTTTTTGAACGTAGAAAATCGACATTTGGACTGTCGGAAATCACGTTCAATGCTGAATATTTCATAGACAGCTTCTCCATGTCCATCTCAATTGATTTCGGCGCAATTCGCTCTTGAAATGTGTCTCGCAGTTCGAAAGCGCCAAAAAACCGCAAAAACCTCTATTTTGGCGTTGAAGGTCATTCAAGGTTATTGAATTCGGTGGCAATTGAGAGCCAGTGTACGACTTTCTATTAGTGATTAATAGTAACCTAGGTCCTATTTCGCACCGTTATTGAGATACAGCGACTTATT
>Ga0056128_1007037_pt1 | contig 14182 bp, 7 predicted proteins | sample WorMetLIZISLAND2_FD_71113 | JGI IMG/M metagenome (GOLD analysis project Ga0056128, IMG submission 71113) | Marine gutless worms symbiont microbial communities from Max Planck institute for Marine Microbiology, Germany - Olavius geniculatus... ... | reverse complement strand
AATGCTGTAGTTAAATATTTTGTAAGAATTGGACTGTGATGTGTATATGTTTTATTTTTGCTTTTCTTTTTTACCACTTTTATTGCTTTTATTATTTTACCTGTGTTCTATGGACGTTTCAGTCTGAAATAAACTTGATTGATTGATTGATTGATTGAAGGGCAACAGTGCCGGACAAGCGGCAAAACTCGTGAAAATTATTCCAAATACCAACTAATGCCTAGCACTCATATGGCAAAATATGTGATTGTCTTAAGATGACGACATGATAATGAGCGCATATTTACAGTAAGTGTCGAAATGGAAGTCATAAACTTGCGGCAGTGTTTCTATTATAATTTACAGTGCTGCGATATAGTGTTAAATTATGCATCAAAACTCCGATGCGCAAATTGCAGACAGAGTTCGCTCGGCTCCGCTTAAGACGCCGAATGCATTTGACTCAGATGCGATGTGGCATGGGACCGGCCATAGACGTCATGCCACGACGTCGGACAAGAAGTTGCGATTTTTCGACAGACGTCTGCAAATTTCTGATAGCAAAGATTACATATGCTCAAAATCTTAATTTTGCCCCCTAATTCCTCAAAATGGTTTTAACACAAATTTTGAATTTTTTTGACAAAAATTTTTCGACAGTTTTCGGACAGCCCCTGCTCCCCTCCCTTATGACGCCTCTGGGACCGATGTTTTCATTTTAAAATTTAGATTTGGCATCCTAAACTGACAACGTAGCGACTACTGTGTCGTACAGAGAAATACTTGCAGCGACTGCAGCGTCTTCTACTGTTTAAGAAACTGAATAAGGTTTTAAAATTTTAAAGCTGTAAGCCGGATCCGATTCGGTATGACAATCAATCAATCGGCCATTTATTTGCTCAGAAATTACAATTGCATTTGCAAACAGCAAGCCAATGTCAGAAACGGTAAGTGGACAGAAAAGTTCCTATGCAGCCAGAAATACTAGCAGCTACCCCTTCGAGCCAAAATGTATAAAACACTTTGTACAATGTTACTAAATCAACAACAGTAGCGTTTCATTCAGTTTCTGCCAAACGGTACAGCACGAGCTTGCAAATTGCCTCAAATCGACTGGCGATGTATTAACAAGATTTATGAAGGCAACGGTGAATTCCTTTGATTTCCTTAATCCGCCATGACCTTTAAATCGAACTTCCGCTCGACAGTCGGGACGCCCGGCAGTGATTTTATTTTGTGACGTTAATGACACATAATAGCGTCCAGTCCTGTCATTACTTGAATGTATATAATTATACGTGCGCTCGTCTCAAATTGGTACGAAGACGCTGCCGAAATTGTCGTATTTTCAAAAAAAGCCAGTATGACACAGCTATTAACAAGGAGCCCAGCTGTCGCTAGGAAGAGCCGACCGTACCGCCTACGTCGGAAGCCCAACGTCCGACTTTTATTCACGGAGAGAAAGCGATTTCTCAGAGGTGAACAGTTCCATGCACGTTATGTTAACGAAACGCTGTTCTCGAAAGCTACAATTAACGCTAGTATAACACACGTCGCTCGTGGTAACATGCGGTCGTCTCGACAGGCGATAAAAGGAGGTACACTCGTAAATAACCAACAGCAGTATCGGACGCAAGTTTCGCAAATTTTACTCACAATAAAAAAACGTTTCGCTAAAAAAGACGCGCTACAGCTCATACGTACAATTTCTGTTGCAGTACTGACCTTCAAGGTCGTCCAAGGCCAATAAATTTTTATCTTGTTTGACAGAGCGTATGGCACTTCCTATTAGTGGTTAATCATAACCGTGTTTCTGAGATACGGTCACTTATAGCTTGAAATTTTCCATACAAAAATTGCGGCCAAATCGTTGCAACTAAAGACATGGTTACTATTGACATCCTATAGGAAGTCGCCAGCGCCTTATCCGATGGCACCATCGCTGACCCCCTACGACTTACCGTTTAGCCACAATACCGCACGATTAGTTATAGTGCATTATGACTCATCAAGCTTATCCAAGGTCAGTGATTTTCATGCAATCTGAAGGGGCGTATACCGCTTCTATTAGTGATGAATAATAGCAACCTTGGCCCTATCTCTGACCGTTTGCGAGATATGGCCTGTTTTCCATTGAATTTCCTACCCCCCGTCTATTCAACCCCTAATTTGAAAATGCTCCCCTTGCACTACATGGCTGAAATTTTGCACGTCCGTGTTTTACACACATGATTTATTACTTGTGCAAAAACTTTATTCCTACGACCTAAATCTTAGCCACAATACATGTACATCCGTTACAGACGGACAGACTACGACAACCATGACAATAGCTCGACCGTTACTTGAGTACGGTCGGCTAAAAATCGCGTGTGCTGCGCTAATTTTCTTTGAGGCATCACTGTTGCTAGCATTTGACCATAGCGGAAATATTATGTAGCCTAACACGTAGCTATTTGTGTCCAGAAGACCTTTGCTATTTTCGTACTGTAAAGGTGCGTACAGACTACAGAGCGACCGAAATAAAATAAAATAAAATTGAAATGATAGCCGGAAAGCGCGGTTTTATTTTAGTTTAGTTTAGTTCAGATCTGTTCATTTTACTGCATTTTATCTTTGTCGCTGTGTACGTCCCTTAAGTGCACGCGTAATTAGTTTGTTGGAGAAAAAATTTTAGTACATTTTTCCATCGATGAACTCTTTAACGGTAACGGTTTTAGTTTACCGACGTTAATTCAGAAAGGATGCAATTTTATCAGAAGGAACTATAAACATCGCTTACCTATCGAATGTATGTGGAATCGCTGCGCGCGGCATCAAATTATTAATGATCTGATGGGAGCTAACATAATAATTTATATAATTTTACATTTAATTTGTATGTTCTGCCTGTTAACGTAATAAAGAATTGATTGACTGATTGACAATAATATAGGAAGCCTACTGGTTGTAGGCGTGTGCCGTTAAAGGTCACAGTAATAACATTACTCAGGTGTGCGCGTGATAAAAGCTGTAGGCGTAGACCTATAGCGAATTAAACCCCGCGGTCGACTAATGGCCTTCCTGTGACGAAGAACACAGTGAATAGCTGTGTGTGATATATCTGTCTTGTAACTTGGCGTCGAATGACATCGCTAAATACCATGTCCAACTAGTTTACAACAGTGGGCCTAATATTATTAATTTAGGCTTCCGTGACGTCATCGGTTGCGGAGACTGGCAGCTTGTCTGCCTAATGTAGTCGCCGTTTATCATTCATCATCATCATCAGCAGCAGCAGCAGCGCTGAACCAAGGCAAAGAAAAGGGGTTGCGTTCTGGGGCTAGTCGATTTTTGTCAGCTATAGTCTAGACTACTCGACTATAAACAGGGACTACTCGAAAAATTACGCACAAATTTTGTATATATCTTTATTCTTTTATAAATTCTTTATTCGCCATATCGGCAGACACTCACGAAGTGCAATACAATCGAAGAAAATATACGAAGAGACAAAACGTTTCGGCCTTTGACCCTAACCCAAAATTTACAGATGCATCTTTCCTATATAGGTATGCATAAACGGCCGCGCTATAGAGTAACTTGGACTTTTTATGCGCAACAGCAGGTACTGCTAAGGCCTATAGCGCGTCTTACCCATCGCAATTCTGTCTGTCTGTCTGTCCGTCAGTCCGCCATACGGGTGGATCAGTCAAAAACGGTGCAAGCTACGATCGCCAAATCTTTACCGTCGGCTGCCTGGAAGACTCTAGTTTCAGGAACCGTAAAGATTTTCCATAAATTCGAAGGGGGTCATCTCAAACGAGGGCGTTAAATGAGAGGGGGTAGGCAAAATTTGCTATATCCAGCTGATACGACGTTAGCAGAGCGATAGAGGCGACTTCTGGTGAGTACAAGTAAATAAAACACTATAGACACTATAGCCGCGGGTCGTCTGGCGCCTGGCGCCTTCTGGTGAATGAATTACACTTTGTTTTACTGTGTTTCAAACATGCACCCCAGCTGTTGCGCGTTTCTGTTTGCATTAGCAGATCACTTGTATAGACGCGTTGAAGTCTCATTTCTTTTGGCATCTGCGGCGTCCAACAGCTGCTACGGCTGCGGTATTTAATAGCAGATTCCAAAGACAGAGCAATTAACCAAGTGCAATGAAATGTGGTGCATTGCTTGTGCAAGTAGGCGTATTTCTTGTTCACCATTATTTTCTCGTCACATTATGACCGTGTTATTGCGAACAACAATAACTTCATAACATGTATATGCTCTGAGGCTAAGTAAGCTATTTTTGTCGTTATCTTGCTAAAATCTGCATTCAAAAAATTCATACCTATAAACACATTTCTGTTTTTCAATTAACAACGTTTAGTGTACGAAATGCTTATAATTACCTCCACCAAAAAGGTTATGTTTTCGGGTCTGTCTATCTACATGATAATAAATAATAATAATATTTATAATATTATTTATAAATGTATTTATAAATAATAATATTTATGATAATAATATGCATAATAATAAAAAGTTTTGAAGTGATATTAATAAAATGTTTAGGAAGGTTTTCGATAACGAAGTAGATTTTTCTCGATTCTGAATCTTTTAGGATTCTTTGCCGCTATGAGATGGGACGTAAACTGAGATTCATGTCCTGTTGGCCAGGTGGCAGCACCATTCTTGACGAAGGTTTGAGATCTCTGATCGCCTGTAGCTGCTGGCAATGTTTGCAGGTTCATGATGGTGCTCGTCTGTCTGATATTCAGCGTGTTGTCGACAATTGAGCATTACATGAATTTCGCCAACCAGACCCTGTTCTGGATGGTATGTACCAATTCATAATTGCCACACGCCAGAGAACAACGTCCTCTTCATGGGGGCCTTATTATGCACATTTTACCTGTCTCTCTGTTTGACTTTTTTATTTGCTGTATATGGCGACATGTTAAGGGTACTGTGGCAAAAAAGCCTAAACTGTTTTCATTGCATACGTAGGCCCTAATAGGGTGTTTACACAATCCAGCAAACGTCCAGCATTAGCACGTGTATTTTGAACACATTTGCTGGTAGTTTGTTACACGTTTGCTGGATCGTGTAAACACCCCGTAAGTTTAGCATTGTTAATCTCAGATGATAGCAGGATGCTCGCAGGTCAGATTGTTGTCGGTGACAAATCATTGCTAGGAAACCGCGCGCAGCTGAAAATAATGCGTTAATGATGATGATGATAATGATGACGACGACGATACTAATGAATAATTTCACACAGTAGAACTCTGCGTGTTATTTTGCTGTCGACTGTTCACAGTCCACTCTTTACGTCTGCATTTACCTGCAGGTGTTGTCGTCATTAGCTACGTGGACATGTGGGCGTTGTTATGTTAGCACACCTGAGAGATAGACGTAGGCTATGGCGATGAGCCCTTAGAAACACCTGCAGTATATAGCGCGCGCCGTTTATTAGTGCAACAAGCACTTCAGTGTACATGACCGCGACTGTTTCGCAGTAATTACTGTGGGAATGACTACAGGTGCTGCTGCTGTGCCGCGTTACAACAACAAGCGTGCGGCAACCGTTAAGGCGTGCGTAGAGCCACGCAAATCCCAAATTCCATTACGCCGACTTTGCGACAAAAGACACAAATCATGAAAATCCGCGACACAAATCACGTCGCCGACTTTCATGATTTGTGTCCGCAACCAGTCCGCGACTTTGTCGCAAACTTGTCCCAGACTTTGTCGCGGACTTTGTCGCCGACTTTCCCCGTGCATTGTAATAGGGTGTTTACACGATCCAGCAAACGTCCAAACGTGTATTTTGAATACATTTGCTGCAAGTTTGCTGGACGTTTGCTGGATCGTGTAAACGCCCCATAACGGACTAAATTCCATTAGAGCGACACAAACGGGTCACGGACTTTGTCGAAAACATCTCGACATGTCGAAATGGTTTGTCTCCGCAACTTTCGTGATTTGTGTCCACGACTTTCTTCGCGGGAAAGTTTCGGTGAAAGTCGGCGTAATGGAATTTGGGTTTAACTGAACTGAAGAGAACTTACATGATTTAGTTTCTGACGAACCAGTTACTGACCAATTCACCCATTGGTCAGTTCGTCAAAAACTATACCATGTCAGTTCAGTTCAGATCAGTTACGTCGCTCTGTACACGCTTTTATTAACGGAAACCAAAAAAGTTATAAAGTCGTGCACAAGAAAAATAAGCTACGGCGTTAACAGTTGAAGTGTCACATATAACTTCTTTGGATATTAGTCAGTTTCTAAATTTTTTTCAGTGGCACAATCTTCAAACAGATTTACATATAGAAATTATCAAAAAACATTGTAAAAATATGCCAATATTTGATGCGGTTACGACGAAAACATTATAAGGGCTTAGGCCTGCATTTTAATAAACTACTTTGTCTATTACTATGCGGCTGTTTTTTTTCTGTAATACAGGAGATAGTTTTGGTGGTGTTCTTCGGCCTAGAATACGTCGTACGTCTTTGGTCAGCCGGATGTCGCAGCAAATACATGGGCTTTCACGGTCGACTTCGTTTTGCTCGCAAACCTATATCCATCATCGGTATAAGTGCAGCTGACTTACATTCTTATCCATCATAACGATTGTTTTCAACTGCATTTAGTGCTTGAAGACTCAGAAATAAAGAATAGGTTTTATCTTCGGGGTTTAAGCCTGTGCTAAATTAAACTGTTAGCTTGCCCTCTAGGTTTTTAGCCCAAATTCGGCTGTATTAATTTCCGTGATCATAATACAGACGATTATAATGTCCTTATCTCAATCTGATAGTTCGCTATGCTACCCCAATACATCATTAAATGTTACTGGATTTTTGAAATTTTATTTAGTTAACAGTATCGACAATATTTTATGTTGCTGTACGAGCCGTTTCAATGTATAACAAGAACCCCAGCTGTCGCTAAGGTGGGCCGACCGTACTGCCCATATCCCAAAGCCAGCGTCCGACTTTCGGTCGCAGAAAGAAAGCGATTTCCTTTAGTGACTACGCTATGGTGACGCTGCTATATCGAACGCTACAATCAACGTTAGTATACCATACAGAATTTTAGTGCATGTGGGTGATAGCTGTGGGCAGCAACTTTGTATTTAAAATTGCGGCCGAACCGCTGCAGACAGCCATACATGATTACTACTGGTAGCCTAAAGGAACTCGTCATCGACCTATTTAACGGTACCATCGCACACCCTCTACGACGTTCGGTTATAGCCACAATACACGTGTTAGCGACAGACGACAGACACGACTTATCGTACTCAAGGCTCAAGGGTCGACCTAACGACCGGCCAAAAACTAAAATAAGCTTGGCTACATTAATTAGTTGTTTGTGTTTTAGATCTGCTGGTTGTGATAGCGTCGGTTGTCGTTCTGCTCATCGGATCCAACGGACAAGTTTTTGCTACGTCCGCAATACGGTAGGGGCCTATATACGCCACAGATGTGGCATTATAATGGAATTCCCACTGTTTGCCACCAAAATTAAATAAATAAAGTAAAGTAAGTATATTATCGGTCACCAGAATAATCTAAGTTATGATGTAGTTGCAAGCACATCAGTCTTACAATTTGAAAAAAAAGATTAGATATTAGCATGAAAGCAGGGGGTTTTATATTAGTGTTCGCGCTTTTTTTCTCTGAGGCTATTTGACTTTTTTAGATAGCTTCAAATCTTGTTGATTTCTATCATTAGTTTCCCTAACTCCATTGCTTCAAAATCAGTATAGGCATAACACATTTTGACGTTCTCTTGTCTACGCTTAGACGCCAGCTCAAACATCTTTAATTCGCATTCCATATATGCCCTATTGGAACGCCACGCACGTTCGAGTTTTTAGATGACGCGCTATACACACTCACTTACCTGTACCTACTTACCTTTTAACAAACTTAGTTACTGTCTTATTCACGTGGACCAGATGAGCTATAATGGCGTTAGCTTTGGCACAAATTTAATTACATCTCTGTGGTCTTAGAGAAGTTAAGCGCGGTTTCCATATAACGCAACGCGCGTAACGTACGCAACGCAGCAAATGTAACGCAACTGACGTAGCTGACGCAACTTCTATCTACTTCTGGTCGTTGCATCGACAACGCGAATTACGTTTCTTGCGTAGTTTTCTTGCGTTTATTGCGCTTGTTGCGTACTTTCTTGCGTTTGTTGCGTACTTTGTGTGCTTTGCGTTGGATGAAAACTTCGCTTTATCAGCCATAGACATCGACCCTCTGGGAGCAATACCCCGTGTCCATAAACCTGCGGTGACGATGCCACACCGGCATTTGATCCTTGACGAATTTTGCAAAGTTCAGTGGAATGAGCCATTTTTTTCGTCTTGGCTTCTATCGTGAAAAAAACTGAAAATTGAATAGCTTGCCAGAAACCAGTTTCCAATCTGTCGACGACCAGCCATGGCCTGTTTTGAAGTTTTTAAACAAGATATGGAAGTAACTGGATTTGTGAGCTACGTTAGCGTATATAGATCTTGCGCAGGCTTTTGCGCTCTGTGCTAATTACGTAAACTTGACATACCGCAAACGAGTTATTGTAAATTGAGCAGTTAATCTATTGCGACTATGACATGCTTAAATGCTAACGGTCAAAGTTGAGTATAACTCTTCATAGAATAACAGTATACCATCTCAGAGCTACAGAGCGTCAGACTGTTGCCTACCATTTGACACAGGCAAACGCGTAACGCAGCATAGGCCTTAAAAACTGCCGCATTAATGGATTGAAACTTTTCTGTTCTCATTCTTCTAAATTTTTCAGCTCTTCATCGAACGCAAGAAAGTACGGAAGAAAAACGACGAACGCAACGAACGCAAAAAAGTATGCAACAAACGCAGCTGACGCAACTGCCAAAACGCAAGGCAGAAGCGGTCGTTGCATCAGCTACGTCAGCTGCTTTAAGTCCGTTACGCTGCGTACGTAAAAGCGTTAGATAGAAACCACGCTTAAGAGAGACAAGTAATCTGAGCAAAGCTCATGAGACGCGCGACAGCCTCTAGCATTTCATGTTCGCAGATTGTCTCAGTCTGTCTTTATCCATTTCGTTGCAGTTCACTCTTGAAGTGTGCGCTGCAGCCGAAAATTGCAGAAAATCACCAAAATCCCCTATTTTGGTAGTTCAAGGTCGTTTAAGGTCATCAATGTTAAACCACTTAAAAGCTTGTCGACAGTTGTTGTTACGGTAAGTCTATGTCTATATGCAAGCGTTAGACGAGCCAACAGCGGTAAAATAACTACTTTTAGGGGGTAGCCTGCCTCTCTTTGACGCCGGCGTGCGAAGGCTTCCATGAACCTAGAAGGTCGGGACTTTGATTGCTAAAGTCTACATTTGATGCTGAAAATTTCATTTGCAGGTTGTCTTGGTCTATCTCAAGCCATTTCGGCGCAAATTACTCTTGAAATGTGTGTTGCAGTCTGAAATCGCGAAAAATCAATAAAAATACCTGTTTTGAAGGTTCTTGGTCGTTCAAGGTCGTTGATTTTGATGTTAATCGAAAGGGCGTTTGAAACTTACTATTAGTGATTAATAGTAACCTAGATCCTATCTCGTACTGTTTTTGAGATACGGCGACTTATTGGCTCAAAGTCGTCAATTTTTTGTACCCCCCTCCTCTCATTTAGCACCATCGATCGGGATGACCCCTGTCGAATTTTGGGAAAAGCTTGATAGATCCTAAAACTAGAGTCTTCGTGGCAGTCCACGGTAAAAATTTTCTGATCCTATAGCTTGCACCGTTTGAAAACAATCGCAGAGTGTGACAGACAGACAAACAGACACATAGAGGGACGCCTCGACCATGGCTAAGACGCGCGAATCATTGCATGCTGTCGGACGTAAAAAGTCAGAAAAGACCGCACGTGTGTGTCGCAGTGTGTAACAATGTGTACAGCGGGGTTCGGTTCCTGCAGATTCTACGCATGCTGCACGTCGACCGACAAGGCGGCACTTGGAGATTGCTTGGCTCAGTCGTCTACATTCACCGACAGGTACGGAGACTGAGACTGCATGACTCACTGACTGATGTCTTTTTGTCGTGTTTTACCTGCGGCTAACGCGCGTGTTGTCTGATTAACGCCAGTTTTTCATCGTTCTCTGTGCGACGTGCTAGTAAATTAACGACTGTTGGTTTGGTTTGTTTTGTTAAGCTCAGTCATTACGAGGAACGTGACGTTGCAGTGAAGTAAGTTCTTCGTCGGAGGCTTAGGCATTGATCACGTAAAAAACGCAACGTTTTACAGACTTTTTTTGCAAAAGCTTTGTGTTTTATTTGACATGTTACCGCCTGCCCGTTTCCAAAGCATTTTCAAAACGTTTCGCGCTAAAGAATTTCCAAAAAAAAACGTTTTAAAATGTCTTAGCTCTATTTAGCGCGGTTTGAAGACGGGGGCTGTTACGTGTGATGTAAAACGTTAATTTGGGAATTTTTCAGAGCCGTCGATATGCCCTGATTAGGTCGTGGACGTAAAAGCACGTCGTGCAATAATTATCCCTTAGTGTGAGCAATGAATAGGCCTGTTCATCGCGTTGATAGTTCGTTGCCGCAGCATCATTAGCTTGCGCCAATGCTTCTGAGATTCTAAAGTGCTGCTTGTCACGACCGATTCCGACTCGTGAAACACGGGCGCATCTTATTCTAGCGACTAATTAATAGCCACGTGCTACATGTAAAGCGCAATCTATATCATGTCATGTAGGCCAAACTGAAAGTATTCGAAATGTTTTAATTGCAGATTGTCACTTGGCTTATCATTAACGCTACGCGAAATTTTATTATGATTTTATTTGTATGAACTTTTAAAAGTTTTTTTTTCTAAAACGCAGAAAAAACTTACCTTTAGCTTTTGTCTTTCTTAGTGTAAACAACTTCCCAGATTAGTTCTTTCTAAGATAAAGTCAGCAGAATATTCATAAATTTTCAGCAGTTTTTGTTGCGATTTTTTATGTACATTTCATTTTTTTTAAAATTTCCTCATTCTGATTTTCCCAAGTTCTTCGTTAGCTTCACTTACTGCTGGGCTTTTGTAAATTGCGTCAAAAACAAATAATCTGATGGCTGCCGCGTATGTAGGAATTAATAACGACGCTCTACATTGGTTTTCTCGGTCTAATATTCTCGTCGTATTTCGTCTATCTGGCTGAAAAGGATGACGGCCGCTCGGATTTTGCCAGCTACGCTGACGCCCTCTGGTGGGGAGTGGTGAGTTCCTTCTATTTATTACGTCTATAGATAGAACCTCAGTGCACGTTTCAGCTTTCACGCCTGCAGCTGATCGAATTTTTTAATATCTCAGGATGATTTTTGTTCGTAGGTGTCATTCGCAATCTCGCTACTCATCGTGCGTCTACACCGTGTCCCAAAAATGTGCGTTATTTTTGGAATAACTACGTTGAACGTTGGTCGAGTTTAATAATTTTGGGCCAGCAACATTACGAAGAAACTAGATGTAGGCCTAAATGACTGCAGTTTTACCCACCCCACCTTAATATTGTTGCCGCACTACCTTGTTAAATATGGAAGCCGTAGTTTGGCCTTTCGGAACAATGACTTCGTACTGAGTAGCTCATGCATCGGCTCAGAAAATCATTGTGAGATTACAAAAATTACTTATTTAACATTAATCGTATCCAACATCTCGGACGTCGACAAACTGAAACGTCGCACCAACAGCGAGTAGGCCGCTCTGAATCACACGGCTATTGAATTTGCTGTTGACGAGTGGCGTCATCGTCTACGCGATTGAATTCGTGCTGGAGGCGGACATTTGAGCATGCTGTAATAAAAATGATGTGATGTGACACGGACTTTGTGATGTGACTTTTTTGAGAGGCAGTAACTGCGTGGCGTATTCGCTGCTGTTTAGTTAATCATTTCTTACCTGTTTTGAAGTGACGTAGACAATAGTAAGTTATAACTGTGTTGCAGATAACGGTGACGACGATCGGTTACGGTGATACAGTGCCTCAGACGTGGATGGGAAAAATCGTCGCCTCATGCTTTTCCGTCTTCGCCATCTCTTTCTTCGCACTTCCAGCTGTAGGCTAAGCGCCTATTCTTCTTCTTTGTCATCATTTAGTTCATGGAATTTGGATAACCTATAATGTTCTCTGTCAGAAATTAGCAGCTGTCTTTATGCAAATTACAACTTTCTGATTTTCCCGTTTTTTACCCCACGCCGCCGGGGATAACCCGTTTTCGGCTGGCGGCAGTAAAATCCGGCTGGCTAGCCGGCTTGATTCGGCGCGCCGTCGAAAATTCGGCTAACGGCGGCGCCAAAATTTTCCGGCGGCGGCGCGGCTCGAGTCGGCGCCACGCAGTCAACACAAAAATAAACGCTAAGTGTCGTAGTAGGCCTACTTTTAATACTAACGATTCATCGCACGACTACAATTTAAAAGTGTTCACACTGCAACAGTACTTTTGGACGTTTATTTTTGTTAACGGCCAGAGTATATTTGACTTTGTGCTGTGCAAATGTTATTCTACAGATTTTTGTACATGCGTAGCAAAAGTTTGAAAATTTTATTTGTATTCTGACGATGTCTTGTTAATAATGGACATGTACTTAAAGTAGTGACTACAACGCCAGTGATTGGACAAAATGCTATCAAAAGCATAGGCCTAAATGTAAAAAACGTTTTACAAAAAATTAAAACACGTTAAAAACCTGACGGGAATAAAAAACGTCTAAAACAGATGAAAAACGTTGGCCATAGCTTGTTCAACTTCCTGCTGAATGCCTAATGCTGTAGGTGCATTATATTTAGAACTATAAATGTACAAAACATTAGTTTATACACTTGTTAACGGCGACATGCAATGAGTGACACATCGAAAACAGCAAAAATCATAAAAAGTGATATTATTCAACAGCATATTGACAGTTAGATGATGTGATGTTGAGTGATGATATCACCTTTTTATGATATGGTGTAAGGGTGACATCGTGGTTGTAGATATAAAACAGCACAAATCACAATTTAAAAATTCAAACTTTACCATTACACAGTCAGCAAAGTTCTTTTGACATTTTTGCTGTTTTCGATGTGTCACTCATTGTATGTCGCCGTTAACAAGTGTATAAACTAAGGTTTGTACATTTATATTTGCTGTTTTATTACAATAACAAAGTTTTATGTTGATGGTCAATTATAAAGCGTCTGCTTTACACGGCCATGAAAACACTAAACCTTAAATATTTTGGGGATCACGATTTTGATCCTTAGGGGTCACGTGACGTCATCGGAACGTGACCATCGGACTCGTCGAGAGCACTTTCCTTGTGGTGATCAATGATGACCATGAATCTCTCTTGCACAGATACGAAGATATGGGGCTTAAAAAATTTTGGGATCACGAGTTTGACCTTTTGGGGTCACGTGACGTCATCGGTCACGTGAGCATTGGACTCGGCACATGTGGTTTCCTATTGGTGGTCCATTAAAACCAAGCGTCTATCTTGCACCGTTACGGAGATATAGCGTTTCAAAGATAATGGGGTCACGAGTTTAACCTTTTGGGGTCACATGACGTCAGCGGTCACGTGACCATGCGACTCAGCATATGTGGTTTCCTATTGGTGGTCCATTGGAACCATATGCGTCTATCTTGCACCGTTACAGAGATATAAAGCCTCAAACTTGCATTTGTCCATGTTAAAGGCCAAATGTTCACTGCGCATGCTCCGTGTCACGTGACCTATAGGCAGGGGGGCCAAAATGACCACATATTTGAATTCCCAGGTTTATAGTGCCTATTCACTATACAACTTTTATGAGGCTACGATGACGATTAAAGGTCGTTTGTAGGTGAAAATGTTATACAGAGGCATGTTTTTCAAGGCCAAAACGTTGACTGCGCATGCCCCGTGTCACGTGACCTGTGGGTAGGGGGTTCAAAATGACCCCATATTTGGAATTCCCGAGGCCATATTGCCTATTCACTATACAACTTTTACCTACGATGACGCTTAGGGGCCGTTTATAGGTTAAATTTTTATGCAGGAGCGTTTTGGGCCGAAAATTTCCAAGTCCGTTTTTTTGCCAAATTTTCGACTTTGGGGGATTTTTCAGGGGTTAGATATTAACTTCGAATTTTCTACCCCTAAAAAGGCACACCCTTGCGTGAGACCGCGTCGTTTGAGCCATCGTGCGTGAAAATCCGCC
>Ga0056128_1007036_pt1 | contig 14188 bp, 8 predicted proteins | sample WorMetLIZISLAND2_FD_71113 | JGI IMG/M metagenome (GOLD analysis project Ga0056128, IMG submission 71113) | Marine gutless worms symbiont microbial communities from Max Planck institute for Marine Microbiology, Germany - Olavius geniculatus... ... | reverse complement strand
CAGGGGAGGGTCTGGGGAGGAGGCAGTGCCCTTCCGCAGATTTTTGGGATTTTAGGATCAAATAGCGTATTTAAGTGGATTCTTGGTGCTAAATTTCGTTTTTCTTTCTATGACCAAAACGGTATAAAAATACACCAGGAATACAAGGACTCCATGGAGATTGACTTGCATGCGATAAAGAGTGTTACTCAGGGGTGTCTACCCCTCTAAGTCCTTGGAGCAAGTTCCCTTTTAACTCAAGGTGAGATGCCGCAGGCATCGACGGGGTGGGAAATTGGGTGAAGGTATCCCCATCCTCAGCTGACTAGAGGTCTGGGGAGCGTCGTGAGCTCCCCCAGGGGGGTCCGGGGCAGAGAAAAACAAATTTGGTGCATTCTGAGCATCACAGAACACTTCTGCTCGCAAGATATCGTAAATATATCAGAAATGCAGAACAATAATAATATTCAACTTCCCCTTTAATTTCCCCAAAAAACCTTTCCTCTACTTTTTCTTAGAGCATTTGCATGGTGTGGACGACTCTGGCGTTATTTATTGTTTATTGTTGCTTACTTTTACGTAGGCGTAGCCAGAAATTGGAGTCAAAAGAGGCGAACTAGCCTCAAGGGCCAAAAATTGAGGCCGAAAGCCGAGAACAAAGGTGAACTTCTTGGGTATAGGGGCCGGTCGCCGGGGCGCAGCCCCGGAAGCAAACGTTTTTTTGGGGCTTAAAACCCCCTAAAACTGCATATATTGAGTATAAATTCTATTAGTTTTACTGCACAAATTTATAACGCATTGCATATGCAAGGAAAAAAAGGGCGACTTTGGCATCTTGGGGGAAGGGGACATGGCCCCTTTGGCCCCCTAAATCCGCCTATGGAAAAGACTAATTTTGTTGTTCACTTATTTCTGCTGATGTGCATTGTGCGTGTATACTGGCAGCATGTACGTCGTACTGAGCGGAAGATTATCGGTCTACCAGCTGCCGATCCTTTGTAATAACATTCGATTATCGGCTCCATCAATTCAGCCCAACAAAGCAGTCAGAAAGCAACTTGGCAAGCTACAGTCTGTTCTCGGTAGGTGGCGACGTTTTACTTCGTTCACATTGGTATACGGACTGTCGCAAATATATACGTCAGCAAAACACATTTTGTCCAAAGACAGACGGGCAAGCAAGCAGACGGACGGACCACGCTCCAGTAACATTTGTAGCAATAGCCGACATTCCTAATGCTTTCGGCGACGCCACGTAATACGAGCGCATGGACGTTATGTATAAGATTACAACTTACATCACTTTTTATAGTCTCGTTTATAGCAAACAAACCGAACTTAGTTCTGTCGCTTAGTACACTTCTTAAGTGTTTATAATAAGCATATTAGTACTAGAGCAGCATGTTAAGATTTCGAGAATAAAGACGCTTAAGTCGTAGAGATGAGTGCAGAAAAGCTTACCAATCTCCTGTCTGCACGTGGCGTAAGCAAGGTCCGGGCAGAGTTCCGGCCAGCAGCGCATTTTGGTAAATTTTTTAGACAGGAAAATGCTTTACATAACGTTCTAGTAGTAACAATTTTCTAACTATGTTAGTGTACCGGAAGTTCAGATGTAATTGTGTGCGACGTACTTTGCAAAACGTTATAACTGATATTTGTTAGCAGTTGATTCCAAACACCGGCATTTTTTGAAGCCCGGGCAAAATAGTACCGGTACAAAGTAATACTTTTGCCCCGGTTGTGCTGCAGGTACCGGGTCATTTTCGCCGCTGCCCTTGTGGAGTCAGCGCTTGTGATAATATGTTTAGCTGCCGGTCTAGAAATATTTATTTCATCTAGGTCCACGTCCCAAGTCTTTGGCAATCATGACTGACTGACTGTGTACAGTATAATATTTTATAATGAAAATATTGTTTGTATGCGTGTACAGACATGGGCGATGTGTTCGGTGAGATGTCTCTGCTAAACGGCGTCGAGTGGAGAGTGGCGACAGTTATAACTGACGAGTCGTGTCAACTGCTGGTGTTGTCGCGGCGTCTGTTTGATCGCTACATACGAGTGCACGTCAGCGCCATGTACAGCGAAAAGAGCAGGTTCGTCCTGTCAAATCCGTATCTCAAGAGCGCGCCGTCGGCACTGAAGACTTCGCTCATTATACTGATGCGGAAAAAGTCGCTCGGCTACAACGAGGTGTTGGTCCGACAGGGACAACCAATCAGCTCCGTCTACTTTATTCTAAGGTCTGCATGCGGTCATTACTCACTCCTTGCAAACTGGCTAACTTTCTTGCAATGTACATGATTTATCATTATTGTTTTTCTCAGCAGAACATAGTTTACAACAGGGAGGGGATGCGGTTTCGGTGTTGAGATGTGAGAACTTATGGTATGGGTGTTTTGCATAACCTTCAGCGGCGTCGTGAGTTTAAAAAAAGTAAGCCGGAGAAAAAAATTGCATTTTCTGACAGACGATGAAAATTTCAGACAGATGAAATCATAAGTGCTCAAAATTTGATTTTCTCTTTAACCCTCTGCCCCCGTGCAATAAAGCTGCTCCCGCTGCTCCCGTGGCGCAGGCGCCCCTGGTACTAGAGTAAGTTAAGTTCGATCGCTTTAGGGTTTATTTTCTGTGTCACTGTAACACGGAGCTGCCTCAAACCCTTCTCTGTCTAGGCTAGGCCCTCCAGGGATGAGATCAGTATTTTTAAAGCAGAGCCCAGTGTTTTTCGAGGCCAAGGTCAAGGCCACGATGTTTTTTCCTCGAGCTATCCTGGAGGTCGAGGACAGTCATCGAGGACTTCATCCTTGCTAGAGGCCGATGGCTGGTGGCTTGTGCACGTGAATATTCAGAGGTGAAGTGCGACTGATGGTGAACGCTGAGCAGCACGGCACACAGTTCCCACAGTTCAAGGCGCTGCTGGATGCCGCAGCGACATCTAGTGACGACCGACCAAACAGCAGCAGCAGCAGCAGTTGCGTGGAGGACGAGTCGATGGCTGCGGGCATCAGACGCTTGAGACTTGCACGAGCTGATCGACCGCAGCGACGACGTGTTCCACTTGCCGCACTCGGCGACAACGAAATCATCGGTATATAACAATATAGTTATATCTATTGCATGATTATGAATTATTTATATTTGTATTCAAAGGTTTATTGCTCACATACAGAATTTACTTTAGCTGTGTGTGACGCATAGTTCGTATAGACGTGTACGTGATGAAACTGGTGGTTGCTGCTTCTGCTGAAGGATTGAGGGTAATGTTTTACCCCAAATTACTTCTCTCTTTGTCTGTATATTGGACCGCAGATTACCTTTTATTATCCTTTCTCATCGTTCACCGTCTCTTTTTACTCGAACGTTTTTCAGTCCCGCAGAGTTTGCACTGGGGTTAGTCATCAGCAGCGAGAACGATGGCCGAATTACGTAAATGTAAATACTGTGCGATGTAAAGAGCGCGGGAATTTTGTTGCCAGTGGAGTGACTACATGCAAAACTGAAACTACAACAGAACTAAAACAACTCGCATGCGATTTTGTTTCAGGCAGTTTAGGACATTTCTGGGCAGGGCTAAAACAAGTCTGCATAAAAGAAAATCTCATGCGAGTTTTCTCAGATATCGTCATCATCATATCGACTATGTCCAAATTCAGACAGTCACGGTTTTGTTTAAGTTCAATTTAATTTTGCTAAAACCGGTTTAATGCACAAACACGATGTGATGTTTTATGTATTATGCACAGGTGACGTAGAGTCACTGTTGCAGCTGGACAAGTTCTGTCAGACGGCCGTGTGTACGCGAGAGACCGAGTACTACGAGCTGAGCCTGCTGCAGTGGACCAAGCTGCTGCAGCTGAAGCAGAATAACAAGTACACCGAGATGATGATGAAGAGACTGCAGCTGCGCATGACGTCACGTTTGTCTCGTCCCACGGTGAAGCACGTGCCTCTGTACGGCCTGCTGCTGAAACTTCTCAGTCAACAGATACAGCAGGCCGACGACCTGGCGCGACAGGTGTAAACTTTTGAACGTCCTATATACGCACATTGCTGAACTTTATTCCATGGCCTGTTTAGTTCGCCTACCTCTCACTGTAGTGTCTGGAGTATTGTAAGTTCCCATAATCTTACTCCAGACAAGCGTGAGGACTGACAGAGTCTCGCATTTGTATCGCACCTGCATCCAGTGATTGCAGTCATTAGATAAGTAGGTCTACGTTTCAACACGGTCTACTCTGTATTGTACCTCGTTGCGCTCGCATGATAGCTTACTGTGTATAGACCGTGTTGAAACCTATACGTAAAATACGTAAAGTCCTCTCGAGCCAGTAAGGCCCGTAGGCGGCGATGATCTCCGTTTCCTTAGCTAGACACCAGTTTACACTGCAAGAGCACGGTGTATCGCGCGATGTGCCTGTTTGCGCCCCAGCTTTCGCTGGTACTCATTGCAGCTACCCACTGAGGGATGGCCAGGCTGAGATAATACTGAACGATGCGTAGTTATTTTTACAAACGATGCCTCAATGCCGCGAAGTATCCATGATGACGCTGCGATGTATTGTCAGATGGAAAAGGAAGAAGAGCTTGCTGTGGGTCTGGTTGAGAAGCCGAGACGCACGCCGACTCTCGCCGAGCAGTACGCCCGCTTCATTCCCGTACAGGTAACGCACCCGCAGTTTAACCATATAATCGCAGAGAGCCTGGACTTGAACTGTGCATGTTTAAGTAGGTAGTTGTGCCATTTCGGCCTATTTTACCCAAGGAATACCATGATTCAGTATGTGTTCTTGAAATAGTAAATGAATAAATGAGTGAGTGATTGTAGCAGACCAAACGGACGTAGCATATAGGCGTGCATCGAACGTGCATTATGGCGTCCAGCAGTAAAAAATTCCCAGTAAAGCATTCTCAGTCTGATTACTCGATCACTAGTCAATCATTGGTTCTTATTACACCTAAAGCTGAGGGTTTGGTGACACTTAATCACCCGACATTTAATCACGCGACAGTTAATCACCGACATATAATCACTTGGACAGTTAATAACGCGTCATATAATCAGCCGACAGTTAAATACGTAGACATTTGATCACGCGACAATTAATCACCGACCTGTGATCGATTATGCATTTGCAAACATGCCTATAAAGACAGAGAATGGCCAGGACGTGCATAGTGAACACTACGACTTGACCATATTTTCCATACAGACGTGGACTCATTATGAAGCGGGGGCAGGGGGTATTGCCAGCAGAACAAAATGCAGTTGAAGGTTGGCATTTTGTTCTGCAGACACTTTTCCATTGTCACCGTCCAACATTGAGGACTTTCGTGCAAGGTATCAAAAAAGATCTTCAAATGCAACATTCGTCGTTTCTACAAAAAATTGCTAGTGCACAACCTTCTGCCACTTACATGGATGTGACGCAGTAAATAAAGACAAATGCTCAGACCTTCTCTCCCAACGCGATTGATTGTGTCAAGGTGTAACGTGTCCGTGGACATTCATGTTTTTATAGGATTTTGTATGTGTAACTGTGATTATGTCGTGTGATGATTGTTAAGTGATTATGTGTCGGTGGTTAATTGTCGCGTGATGAAATGTCTAAGTGTTCAACTGTCGGGTGATTAAATGTCTACGTGTTTAAGTGTCGGGTGATTATATGTCGGTGATTAATTGTCGCGTGATTAACTGTCGCGTGATGAAGTGTCCGTACACCAAAGCTGAGCCTGCGATGCCATGTTAGTGCAGTTTTCTCAGTGCGTGTCTGTCTGTCTGTCCGTCCGTCACAGGGAGCGCTGGTCGACCAGTACGGACCTGGGACAGCATTTCGTCACTTCAAACAGCAACGTCATCGTCGACGAGAAAATTCGTCACTTATCGACGACCCAGACCCTACTGGTCAGTCAGTCTAACAGGAGCGTAACTCGGTCCCAGGATAGTTAGAGGGTTTCAACTCGCTGCATTGTCAGGTGGCCGTTGTTATTGTAATGCATTCCAAAACAACCCAAGTATCTGACAAAATTTAAGAGATTTGACAGCAAAAAATAGGGCCTATTGCAATTATTACAGTACAGCTGGCAGTTATTACAGTTATTCCGCGTAGAACTTTGGCTTTTATCGCCACACAACGAATCTAGAATTGTATGGCTCATGTGATAAATAAGAGTGTTTTAATACAAAATACAAAAAGTGTCACTGCGTGAAATCTAAGGCAAAGTTCATGCCATTAATTAGCTGCAATTGTTAAAACTTCCTACTAGGTCTCCGCGCTTGGACCCCGCTGGGCATACTAACAGAATATGTAAATAATTTGTTCATGTAATCTATGAGCGTCGTTAAGCGAAATCGCTTCATTTATTTGACTCAGGCACAAAACCCATAGAAAACAGACAAGGCAGCACAGACACAGACAGAAAACATAAAAAAACTAAACTAAACTAAACTAAACTAAAAAGCTGTATAAAATTTAGCTTCATTCCATTTTATCTGACCCTTTGCTGTGTGTTGCACAATGTTGACAGAACATGGCAAACTAAAAACGACAACAAAACACACTGATGCAACACCGTTGTCGACGTCGTCACCAGCAACACCGCTGCCAGCAGCAGCAGCAGACTGTCGTTGAGATGACCGGTGATGCAGTATGTGTGTACTGGAGGCCGGTGTCCCATTATAGGATCGCCCCCAGAAAAGTTTTCCTCGGCCGACAATTTACCGCCAAAAATCCGCCTCGTCCGGCGGCCGCCCGGTCGAGACGGATTTTTACCGGTAAATTGTCGGCCGGGGGAGACTTTTTTGTGGGTGATCCTATAATGGGGAGACTTTTTATGAAGCCGGCGATATTTTAATAAGGGGAGACATATTAAATCCGTGATTATTTCCCCCTAGGCGGATTTTTCAAGGGGAGACATTTTAATGTGACACCGGCATGGACTCGAGTCGGATTCCTAGTCTTCTTTAGTCGGGGCCTGGACTCAGCGCAGTGTAATTTAGAATTAAAATAACTGCGCTGTATTGTATTTTGTATTTTATCTACGAAGCATCAACAAACAATAAACGATAACAATATATTTTGTGTTTTGTTATTTACCACATTGTGTTGGTGAATAAAGATTATAAATAACATTTATGTTTTGTTGTTTCCTACCAACAGATTTCTATTAACATGCTCAGATCGTGAATAATGTAACATAAGTGCATGTTAGAAACAAACACATAAACACTCTTTTAAGTCGCTTACGCTTAAAACATTTGTGTGCTTTTGGTTGTGTCCGTCACCAAAAGTCTCCGGCCGAAAAATTAATATTGGAACTTTCAAAAATATTGGTGTAGTTTTTTGTTCGCCTGCCAAGTATACGACTTGACTTTGAGACGTCTTTGAGTTTTTAGGTTTTAAAGTTTCGTTAGTTTTTTAGCCGACCGTACTTAAGTAACGGTCGAGCCATTGGTATGGTCGTCGTCTGTCGGTCCGTCCGTCTGTCTGTTTGTTTGTAACGGATGCTTTAGGTCGTAGGGGAAAACTTTTTACACACATAATTAGCCATGTGCCTTAAACCTAGACAGGCAGAATTTCAGCGATCTAATGCAAGGGGAACATTTTCAAATTCGGGGTTGAATGGAGGGAAATAGGAAAGTGTGCGTTAACCGCTAATAGAAAGTGGCATACGCCTTTTCAGATGAATTATCGACCTTGGATGATCTTGAAAGTCACTGACAACCAGTACGGTTGGCTATCCTAGCGACAGCTAGACTTCTTGTTTAATTTCTAGTGTTTCAATAAACTTCGAGGTTGTCAAGATACACGTTTATGTGACATTTTATCATGTTAAGTAGAGCGGTTCATAAATTAGCAGTGAAAAAGCTTAGCGACAATGTTTAAACAATACTGCTGTCGTTTCAGCGTGCAGTAATAATAGTAATAACACCATCGCATGTTGTTCGTCTGTCTGTCCCCCTGAAGCCGCCGTGTGTACAAGAATTGTCGAAGTGTTGTATTTTGGCACAATATATATTTTAGCCGCAGGTTACAAAACCTAATTCTTGCGACTACCTTACCTCGGAAAGCTGTTGAAATCTAAAAACCATTATTTTGGCACTCTGTGTTAAAATTCGTCACTATTTTCGATGACAGCTTGAGCAGGAATTGTCCGACGACAGCAGCGTATCCGTCAATCATTTAAATCAATCAATCAAAACACATTTATGTGTTTCAAAGCACATTGATGTGTTGCGACCGAATCAGAGACGCATCTATGACGAACTAATTACTCGTATTGCGCTGTTTGGAAAAAGCGCGCAAGTTCGACATACAGACAAACAGACAAACAGACAGACAGAAATGACGCAGCGTAACAATCAGCAGTAGAACTATTAACAACTGACGGCACTTAGTCGTTGTCGTCATCCATCAACTCGCATCTCAGTTCTGCCACAGGACCCTATAATATATACAATGTGAGTCGAAAAACACGCCACTGAATTCTTGGCTATATCTTTAAAACGTTTTCACTGGCACACTTCGCGGAAAATCTGACTTACTGTGTATTTTGACGTATAATGCGTAGGATATCGACAGGGTGCGGCAAAAAGTAGCCCCCTAAAGTTTTTCGCTGTTTTCTCAGCAACCGTTTAGCATTTTAATTTGAAATTTTACAGATTAATTAGTGAATTGTTTTACGGCTAAATGCCAAGTAAAATTTGATTTCATTGAAAAACGACGAAGTTATAGATTTTTTTAACATGACCGCCAACCGATTTTTCAGAGTTAAAAATGTTCAAGCTACAACACCAGTTCAATAACATCGTTGAAACCAGTCAAACAACACAGTTTACTAATGATCAGATGCCGGAATTCCATTGTTACTGTGAATGTTCGAAGTGTCCACCGATAGCTCCAAGCTCCAACACAAGCCTTCAGTCGCTTATTTTGAGAAGTCTTTCACAGCTTTGTCGATCGGTCCTTGTGGTAGGTTGCCCCAGATAACCTGAAGCACTTCCTTGAGTTCGGCGATTGCTTTCGGCTTTGCTTTAAGCTTGCGATAAGCCTCCAACATTGCACACAACACGTGATAGTCCACTGTGTTTGTATTCGGCGAATTTGGAGGCCATTGGTCTTTTGTGACACAGACGTTTTGGGGGTGAACTCACAAAAGCCGCTGTAACTATTGTTTCCGTTACCTTGTTTAACTGACATTTGGTACTTTGATTGTCAATAGATGGTGCACTGTTGACGTAAAATTTCGTCGTAATCAAATGTTGTTTGTTGTAGTTATGCAAATGTAGAGGGGTTTACTTATGTAACGCCATATTGGTAACGAAGATATTTTGTTATCAAGATTTAACAATTAATAACTACGCAAAGAAACAATATTTTTCAACAATATTCGGTGAGCTCTTTAGCAATTTATTGGAAATTAAATGCACGAAATTCTATTCAAATTAGTCAGTTTTAACATTTATATCGTATAATGTCTAGGGGTTCCCTTGTTTCCGGACACAGTGTATTTTGTACACATTCATATTTAGTCCAAATAACTATTCATGAGCCTTGCAGTTGTTGCAAACTGCAGCTACTATTTACTACAATCGCTGCTTATAATGGTGCCCGTGTTGTATGCATGCCTGTGACAGCAACGGTTTATGGAATGTCTACCTACGTCATTAGCCTACCATTAGCAACATCGCACGAGAACGCCGGATATGAACATGATGCGTTTTATGACATTTAGAATGTGTCAGTTCCATTTCTGCCCAGGACCTCACTGAGCTCATGACTTTTCCAGGCCCCTAGTCGGCTAGGGAAGCTAGAAGATGCCTCTTCCAATTTCTCACCCTTTAGCGCCTCATCATATCCCATCGTAGCCTTCGAATTTTACTAGAGTGCCACAAATTGTGGAACCGATTAAATCTCAATGGCGATTTAGAGTCTTCGTAAATTCTGTATGATTTTCCAGAATCATTTATCATTTAGAGATAGGACCTAGACAACTGGCTCTTTGCATCTCATCTTAGCGAACTGTGAACGGATTTCGATGCCAAAGTATTGCGCCGGTTTGATATAAGTCAGGTTTGTGGCGAATTCACTTTTAGCAAGTTAGTTTTTTCCCCAATGGAATGGCAAACTTTGCTGTATTTAAGCGTTACGGACTGACGTTTTGAAATAAAATAAAATGCTACATAAGCTATTATTCTGCTTTTATGAACGACTGCTCGGTAAACAGACACACTGAAAATCGATCGTCTATCGTCGTTCCGAAGTAGCTCGCAATTGGTCCGCTCTGCAACAACCTACAGAGATGCGACCAATAGGGTACATCCGTGGAAGTGCATCATTCGCTGCAAAGAACAAAAGCTTTATTGCTATTATGCCTAATACGTTGCTTACACAAAATATAGACGACAGTATGTGCGCCACGTCAGGATGAACGTCACCGGTCGTCAGTTGTCGGATGACAGTACAGAGGACACTGGCGGCGGCTGGAATTATTCTGCGGGAACAACAGCAGGCAGCTGGTCGCCGCCGGACAAGTCTCTGGATTGGTCGAAATACTTGTTCGTCAGTGTGCAGTGGATCGTCTTCGTGGTCGGAACTGTCGGCAACTTGATGGTGCTGGTTGTGCTGGCCTGGCGTCGAAGTCACTCTCAGGTCGGCACCCAGCTGTTCGTTGGGTCTCTGGCCGTCGCCGACATCGGTCTAATGCTCAGCACCGTTTGGGTCACGGCCTACAGCGCGCTGCTGAAAGATTGGCCGTTCGGCGTAATTCCTTGCAAGTTGAAGTACGTGTGGCAGTGGCTGACGATGAACTGTTCCATTTGGACTCTGGTCGCTCTGTCAATCGACAGGTATTTATGCATGTGATGATGATTAGTTCTTATTAAAACATTAACAAACAAACCGTTGTTAAACATAATGCGCAACAACAATTTAAGAGATAAAAATGTTAAAATTTAAAAATCGACAAAGTCTTTACAACACAAGGTAGATAAAATTACGCTTGTCGACGCTGCTGATTTTATACGGCAGCTCGTAGTTATGTACATGGGCACGGGTGAGATATACTGTACTACGAATATAGGGGTGAATGGATGTGTGATTAAACGAAGCAAGTGCTCATGTACCTGTTCATTTAGGGCAGCTAGAGTGGGTAGAGATCACCGGTATAGCCATAACCTGATTTGCCAGCTTTTCGGATAAATGGTTCAGTGACATAATATTGTCGGGTGACACTACGAGTTTGAAATTACATGGCCTAAGTGACGTATAAAAGTGTTTTAATACAAAATAAAAAAAGTTGTCATTGCGTTAAATCAAAGGCAAAGAAGGACCTTTAATCGATAAACGAACGAAAAACTAAGTCGAGGCTGAATGCTCAATTTAACGAGTAACGACACTGCACGAACACACTGAACATGTGCGCAATTTAAAAAAAATGCAACGAATGTAGTTGATGTACTGTTTATGTATAGAGTTCATGTAACGTTCTAGCCCAGAGTAAGTCTACTCGCAGTGCTGTAACTAGGCGGTCTGCGTACGAGTGCGAATTTGAACGCAGGTAACTTGAATTTCTGCACGATTGTAATGCTGCATCTGCTCCCAGCAAGGTCGTTCAATACACAATGCAATTCTTGCCAATGGCCGGGCGACTTAGTCCAGTCTTGTCCTTCAGACGTAGTGATTCCCATGCATTGTGTAAAGTCCAGCTGCGACTTTGCAAGGAACTCCAAGTCGCGTTCGTGTTCGTCTTCATGTCGCCGACGACCTTGCGTGTCAAGACGGTCGCCGGTCGCCACGTTGCCGAAGTGAGTGTGCTCTGGGTGTCAGTTATTGGGTGTTTAAACGACGAAGCAAACATGAATCAAATGTTTTGAATATATATACACGTGCACGACGTGTGCTCTAAGTTTGCTTCATGTTTGCTTCACGCTTGCTTCATCGTGTAAACACCCCATTACTGACAACACGATCGGCCGCAGTCTCCAAGCGAGCTTTGCACTTCATACTCTGACCCGAGCACTTTCGTAAACCCATCGTGACATTCGTTTGTTAGCAAAACTTATCGACACACAAAAACGTATACAGTGACGAAAAGAAACTCACTAAATTCCTGAAAGTTCAAAAGTTTATAGTTTGTGATAGAATGTTATGTACACCTGACTGTCGTGAACATCCGCTGCTCTTGTTACGCAAGATTAATTTATTAGGCTTACAAGAGGCAATATGAAACGATCTAAGACCGCGGCGACAGACTGACGTGTGACGTCAGCAGCAGAACACGAGCCGTAAGAGATGACCAACAATGATAACCGTCATTAATTAACTGCTGTCTGTCGGGCCGTCTCTCGCCCGAGCCGTCAGCCGTAAATTAATAACATTTGAGACGTTGTATTGTGTATTTATTTCAAGTGCGTAATTTGTTCCGTGGCTTCAGCGACTACTTCCAAATTCTAATCAACTAGAAATAATAATAACAATTTCAATAGCCATTATCGCCCACGTTTTACCACGTTGTGTCACTTCTACCGTAAGTATTCTGTCAGTCTATCCGTCTGTCTGTTTGCAATGCTGGTGCATCATGACCGTACAGGTCGGGTTACGTGAATAGTAATTACGCGGATACTTAAGATCTGTACGTTACTTAAAGCCCCAAAACCGATCGGCAACTTAGTTTTAGAAAACGTTTCCATATTTTAGCAGAAATATAGTTAGGACGGCTACAGGATAGGAACAACTCTGCTGTTTGTTCATACACAAAAAGTGGTATGCGCGCATTCAATTAGTAGTGGAATGAATTAACGACCTTGAATAATTTTGGTGCATTCGGAGCATGTGCACACGTAACGCGGGTATTTATTAAGCCTATGCTTTTATTTTATTTCCCTTATTTGTGTGACTTGCGGTGAATGAATAAACGTGACTATTATTTCCATTTGGCAAGTATAGTACCCATTTTATGCCGTAGGGGCCTGCGTCACACGCGAACTAACTCGCGCACCATTGTTCAACGCACACGTAATCATGCAAAAGTGACAATATCATACAGACAGCGACAAATACACAGCAGAAGCAGTAAATTATTCTTGTCCAGACTACAAACTCTGGGCAGCAATCAACAGTAAAGGCTGCTCCGGCTCTGAGTTACAAATTTTAAACTAGAAATTTGGGGCAAAGCCCAACGTGAGTCCGCCCGGCGCCCTAAGTCCGATTGGGGGAAATTAGAGGGAAGGGAGGTAAAGAGGGGGGGAGGAGAATTTCCCCGGCATCAAAGTCACGTGGCCCGAACTCAAATGCATTGTCATACGCCGAACGCGCTTCGTCGACTTAGGGTAGGTCAACATTAGCGCTTATAACTTGGTTTGTAGTGGACGGAATTTCACAAATTTTTTTGTTCAATGCAGAAAGGATCGCTCTCGTCAACGCCGTTTAGATTATGTCGTTATCTTCATCGGTTCCAGAGATATTTGCGCTCAAACTCGAAAGTTGTCGTAAATTGCACCAATTTTTGCACGTTTTTTGCCCTCCCAAATTTTAAGGGGGCGGTGCCCCCAAAATTTGTGCTTGCGTTAACACCTCAATATAGAGACACGTCAAGTGCCAAAGTTTCGTCTGGCTAAACCCCCTAACTTCGAAGTTATAAGCGCTAATTTATTACATTTTAAGCCAATTTTTGACCCCCTTTGAAAAAAAGTTGTTAGGGGGTTCCCGTTCCCGTTGGGGGGTGCGCTAGTAAGACTTGGTCATTCTCTAGCGCGTGTAAAAATTTGGGGGCGCAGTACCCCCTATGGGCCAAAATATGGTCTTCCGAAAAATGCGACTTAGGGTAGGTCAACATTAACGCTTATAACTTGGTTCGTAGTGGACGGAATTTTACAAATTTTTTTTGTTCAACGCGGAATTAACCGCGTTTGATAACGCCGTTTAGCTTATGTCGATATCTCTATCCAGTTTAGAGATATTCGCGGTCAAACTCGAAAGTTGTCGTAAAACGTACTAAATTTTGGACGTTTTTTGCCCTCCCAAATTTTAAGGGGGCGGTGCCCTCAAATTTCGCACTTGCGTTAACACCCCAACCTAGAGCCGCGTCAAGCGCCAAAGTTTCGTCGAGCTACACCCCCTAACTCCGAAGTTATAAGCGCTAATTTATTGCATTTTAAGCCAATTTTTGACCCCCCTTTGAAAAAAGTTGTAAGGGGGGCTTCCGTCCCCGG
>Ga0056128_1007035_pt1 | contig 14188 bp, 11 predicted proteins | sample WorMetLIZISLAND2_FD_71113 | JGI IMG/M metagenome (GOLD analysis project Ga0056128, IMG submission 71113) | Marine gutless worms symbiont microbial communities from Max Planck institute for Marine Microbiology, Germany - Olavius geniculatus... ... | reverse complement strand
ACTGCAGTGTCAAGGGTAATACCGTTTTTGCATAGTTCAGTTGCCAGCAGCAATAACAAAGAATATTTAACTGCTGTATTCAAATACTGACCTTAGTCGTGTAAAGAATTTCTTTCGGAACATTTAGTTGAAAACCACATGACTCTATGACGTAAGGTTGCAAAATTATGGTGTCATTAACTTTGTGCAGTTTTTTTGGACCACCCTGTATATATGCTGTAAGGGTATCTTTATCTTTATTTGATTTTTGAATTTCATTACATGTGGTAGAGGTTTGAACTTTTTGAATGCTTTCCAGTTTTGTTAGAAGTTTTTATGGATCATCAATTAAGAATCTTATTGCTTTACATGCAGATGAATCAGAAGAATGGAGTAAAGTTACAACTGAGACATGTACTGCAACAGCCTCACATATCAGCGCACTATCTTCGTATACTGCTGGTAAAATTGCATTTTGTATGAAGCATATTTTTCATTCTATTCTGTTTACTTCTTATAAATTTTTTTTTACAGAGAGCCATTAAACCTGGTCTTTAAGTTACTTCTGCCTGGTTCAGTGTTTTGACCAAGCTTTTATAACCACAGTGACATATACAGAAACCAAGTTTCTTAATTCTTTGTGGAAAAAATACTCATCCGCAAGTTGTCATAAAAGTATATCAGTCTCATGTACTATTTTAACCTAACATGGAGGGAGGGACTGATGGTGCACCCCAGCATTGGGCAAGCTGATTTCGATTTCAGCGTGAGGATTAAGTGCCGACTTCAGCCTCTGTTTGCATTCATACTGCAATGTAAAACTCGACAAATAATGTCATGGCTGGCCACAGCCAGTCAGTGAATGTGAAATACCTATCTCTTAAGCTGCATAATATTTTTGTGAGAGCTAGTAGTGTAGTTTTTGTATAAGCTGAATTGGTTACTTAGGTATGATGCAGCTTTAGTATTACGTTGGTAGGCATGTTAAGTTATGTGCCACAGATTTAGCGGGTTTTCGGACTGACATTGTGCAGTTTTATGTGCGCTATACAAATTTACTTACTTATTATCATGCTGAACGTCTGCAGTGTAGGCTGGAAACCAAATGTTTCAAATGACCGCTGAACTGTACTAGCCTCGTAATGTACAGTGTTAAAAGTTGGTTGTTGCTTGAAGGTGTAATGCTGCATTGAATGCTGGCTTCAGTCTATTAGTAATGTAAATAGTGCTGGTTAGCACGTATTAGCTGATATCATCAGACGTTCTGTTTCTCGATGTGCCCTTCAGACAGTCTGTCTCCAGCAAACAATTTTTCAGTCGTGCTGTGCTTACAATTGGAACTCTGTCTGCTTCTGTTGACAACTGTGACACTTTTTCTGTATTGAAATCTTGGCTAAAATGCACTTCTTTAATATTGCATATAGCTAATATATAGCTCTTCTGTTAATAGTGCCTCTCAAAATAAGGCAATATGGTGCTATACAAATGTTTTATTTTTATTAATTTTATTATTATTATATGTTGTAGAGACAGTTTTTGATGTTTTGCTCTGTCTCATCGTTGTCATTCTCGTCATTGCTGTTGTTGGAACGTCTTTCCTCTTTATTCGCAGAACAACTTTGTGGTTTGTACATTTTCCACCATGTTGATTTTCTCAATAAACTTAGTGGCAGATCGTTTGTGCTAATTGGCTGCAATATGTTTGGAAATTATTGCTTGTTTTGCCTGTCTGAGCTTTTAACTTGCCAACAAACAGAAAACCAAGCTTGACGTGAATGTTATCCAAGGCCAGAGTTACCTGTGTGCTAATTTTGAGTTCAAAAGCTAAGCAGCCAGTCAGATTTAATGTTGACAGTTTTATGCACAGTTTTAGGTGAGCACAGTAATTTGGCATTGGGCGGTGTATTTTTTACATTATTCACTATTCAGTTTTGATTAGCCGGATTTCTGCCACATATATTTGGTTCTGGCTGTAAACACTGTATAGCTGGAAGACTGATTAGTGTGGTCTATTTAATTTGGAATTTTGTTGCATTCATTAGCAGGCATTAAGGCAGGCATTAAGGTCGTAATTTGATGAAGCTAATAATTCAAAAACTTGATATTGTTGCACAGTTGTACAAATTTGTTTAATGGATATAGAGTCTGTCTTAAAAACTACATGCTGTACACATATGCTGTCTGTATAGGTCAAGGGTATGGCCAGCAGGAGTGACACGCAGTAACTCCAGTAGTTGGTGCCATGCTGCAGTCAGTCGATGTAGGCGCTGGTTTCAAGCTGTACGTCATCACCGACTAGTTACATCCGTGTTTCTACCAATGCGCAGTAGGCCGGTGGTTCAGCCTGAGTGACTGCACTGCTCTTACATTCAATATTGTTGTTTGAGACATTTGCTATTCGACAAATACACACATGTTGACTAGAAGTGGAGGCATTGTTACAGGTTAAAGGGTGCATATAGCTCTTCACGGTAATCTCTGAGCTGCCATATGAGCAGCGTTTGAATTGCTAGAGGGGGGTGGGGAGTTAGGGCCAATAGGGGTTGACTCTTCCCTCCAACTATTTTCTCAACCCCCCAACACCCTGTCAAATTATGTATTGGGTGGTGGTTCAGCTATATACTATATACATATGATTTACGCCACAATTTTGGTTAGGCACTGACTATCGAAAAATTCAACCCCCCAGCTAATTTTTCACTATTTAAACACTGCATTTGAGGTCACGCCTGCTGACTGACGCAGGTGAATGTGCTGTACCTTAACCCCAGCCAGGTGGACCGGTACTCAATTAACCTAGCCAGGAGTGATGGAAGGCTGAGTTGACCTGAGTGGTTAATTATATTAAAGGTGGTGTTATAGTTCTTAATGGAAGTCCAGCTACAGAGTGTCACCTGCCATTTGGGATCACACAGTGTTACCTGCCACCCGACAACAGGTGAATGCACCCCGCCTAACTCCAGCCAGATAGGCCGGTACTTGATCTATCTACCCCGGAGGGATGGAAGGCTGAGTTGATTTAGGTTGCTGGATACATACGAAGATGGTTTACTTGCCCGCAGGCAGTCACCCGTCAAAGTACTAACCTGGCCTGGCATAGAGTAACTTCGTTGATCGAATGAAATGCGTTATCGCTGTGCCGTGCCACCAACCTAGGATTTACCAAGATAGTCACTCGTCAGTGTCGTAACCACTTGGGAGTCTCTTGATCACCATACTGTGTTGTGTATATTATGTGATTGTAAGCTTCAGTTGCTAGTTGCCAAATGTTTATTTTTCTCATTTATGTCATCTCTATTTATCATATGCATTGGATGCAACTTTGTTAATAGTTAATAATAAGTCTGCGGCGATCCCATAATTGTATTTGCACTATGCAAATTTTTATGCATGTACGACTACTGGAATTTTAAGTCATTATTCACTCAGCTGAATACGAGTGGTTTATTTGGTTTTTAAAGACTCTTGCTAGTCAGTAGATGTTATATTTGGACTGTACAGTGTGGGCATTGCGAATATCTGACATTGAAAGTATTGAAAGTATTCTATTTCTAGCAGAACGAGTGGCCTAACACTGGATGTTGCTTGTTGATATGCCATGTAGTAGTGTATTGGCATAATCCAGATGGGATGAGACAATAATGTGAATACTCAGCCCAGTTGCTGGCATTATGTGCCTTTGATATGCGCGTGAAACATTGCTATGTAATTTGATTTGGTTGACTGATTGTTTGGGAGTGTTATTTTATGTACAAGGTGGGCCAAAAAACGTGGCACTTTACTTTTGTTCGTAGCTTCGCCAATTATTGACCGATTTTCAAAATTTTTTGACTGGCACACTCTGCAGACAATTTGCAATAATGTAATTATTATGCATTATTGCTATGCCATGACACCAAGTGGCCCACGGTGTATTTCTGAATTGTGTGTATTGTCGCGGTCATTTTCTTTAATTTCAGTTAAGATATGAATAACTAAGATTGACTGATCATAATGGTATCTATTTGTGATGACTCGATATCAGGGTTTCAATTTCGATATGATATCGATACGATATTTTACAGAATATCGTGATATCAGTATTTTCAAAATGATAAGTGCGTAAATCTTATACAAGCACAGGAACAAGCCGTGAACGACTGAACGTTGAGCGAGGTAGTATGGTACTATATTTTTGACGATATGATACGATATGATATATCGATATCGAAAACGATATATCGATATTTTTGATATATCAAATCATCACTAGTATCTATGACCACTCCCATATACTCCCAGTATTTTATTGCCATAAATGTCCTGGACACTGATTGTATACTATAGCTCTTTGTGGGAATCTATCTCAGAGCTGTGGAGTGTCACCTGCCATTTGGGATCTGACACCTTAACCCCAGGGTACAGGGTGGGCCAAAAAAAATGGATCTGTTTGAGCATTGATAACTCAGCAATGGTTACCAGTAGAAAGGCGTGTGATATGTCAAATGTTTTAAAATGTTGTAGACAAAAAGGGCTGAACTTGCATAGCAAATCACTTATATATTCTTTGCTTAATTTGCCTAAATCTTCATTACCACTGAAATTAGGCATTTGCCTGTACTCCCATATGCCCGAGTTCCTTGAACTCAAAAACTCACTGCCAAAAAGTCCAGATTTAAATTCTGTGAATTATTCAGTGTGGGGGCATTGCAACCGATAGCATGATCACAAAATTTCAGTAACTGATCAGCTAAAACGTGTGCTAATCGAATGCTGGGCTCAGCTGATCCTGAACACATTGACTCCAGCGATCGATCAGCTGCCTAAAAGGACTGATGATGGTTATGAATGCAAAAGCTGGGCAACTGCCTATGTCGAATTTCATTTAAACTCAACGTATGTGTTAATGATTGTTGATATTTCACTGTATGCTGAATGAAAATCAACCTTAATTCATGCGTTACTGCCAATTTTGCATGATTTTAGGGGTGAGACAGATTTGCGTAAATCAGGCAAAGAATATTTAAGTGCTGAGACATCCAAATTGTACACTTCTTCTGTACACAATTCTGAAACTTTTGGCATATTACGCACCTTTCCATCAGTAAACATCGCTAAGTTATAAAAGCTCAAATGTCCATGGTAAATCCAGGTGTTACAGTGAAATTTAGCAGAATTTCGGGGGGGGTGATGAATATTTATGCAAATTAGGCAAAGATTATTTAAATGCTTTAATATGCAAATTTGTCATTTATTCTTTACAGCACTCTGAAACTTTTGACGTATCAAACGTTTTTCTACCACTAATCATCACTGAGTTATCAACGCTCAAACAGGTCCGGTTTTTTGGCCCACCCTGTGTAAGATTTGTTGAGTTGTTTTGATGCTAAGCATGACAAAGTTCTAGTGGTGTGTATCTGATATTTTTTACTATAGTTGCTGTCCAATTCTTATATAATCCGACTTTTGCTACATTGTGGATTTTCTGTTCTTCAGTTGTTTTCTGTTTTGGATTTAATAAAGCTAAATGACAATTTTCTTTCCATGTTATATAATTTGTTAGAGAAAGGATGTTGATATTTTATCATGCAAAGTTGTTTATGATTTACATATCTCATTACTCTATAGTGCTCATTTGTTTCTGAAAGTTGCAATGGTATGCAGTGTTGTGTTTCTACTGTATTGTAATTGGTTTTTATAAATATTTGTTAGAATTTACCTATGGTCCTGATATATTTGTCACTGATTCTTTGTTTTATTTTGATTATCGTTCTGTGTCTGGTGGTTGCTTTGTCCGTTTCAGTCGTCGTGTAGTTCGTGGTCACCTGTATCTAACTGTCTCGGTGTTACCTATCATTATTCCCATTACATTCGACTGTCAGTAATTTAACCATCGGAATAATTTAACAGACATTACATAGTTTACAGAAGCCTGGAGTGTAGGCTTGAAAGAATCAAAACACAAGATATAAGGACTATGGGCACTTTTTCACTCTTGTTATTGTTTTGTTTGCAGATGGCAGTAATTTTTTTTTGATTTTCTGACTGTAGTTTGTACTCAATTTGCCCACATTGCAACATGCATATTAGTATTGGCAGAAAAGAAAGAAAAAGATGGGCACAAATACTGAAGGACAGCTAACTGAATTGAGTACAAAGTATGGGTCATAGATACAGTATTCATAGAACAGTGGTGGCTGTATGGGTGTTAGAAGGGTCCTACATGGTGTTTCATAAAAAACAACCCCTTTTTCTTTCTTTCATACGATGATAAGTTTACATGAAATTTTTAAACCAAATTTCATGTAAACGGGTCATCATTTGAGTGAATTATGAAAGAAAGAAAAAGGGGTTGTGTAATCGTGTAAACTGTGGTTGATGATGGTGCAACCCATAAGATAGCCTTTAGTACAAATCTGGCTGTGGGAGTCCACCCAGCCTTCTGGCATACGTGTATTGCAAACTAACTGAACAATCCATGTAAGCTGGTCAGCAACTTAGCAGATGTTACGAACTACCATAACATGCATATTACCAAATTTAATAATGTTTGAAACACGACAACACATGTAAATTAACCAATAAGTGACAAGAACAAGTCGTCATAAATATAAAGCTGATCAGTCACAAGTACAGTTCTACAGCATGCAATAAGCTTATAACAAACAAAATCAGTTAACATTACCCCTTTATAGCGTAACAAGCGTTCGATTGTCTGAACTGTTAACACAGTGCCAAAAAACTGATGAACTACAGTTGTTTGGGATTCAACATCAAATAACTCAACTACCGTACTTAACACGATCACATAGGCATGCAGCATCTTACAGTGACGCACAGTACTTTGGATTGCATTAAGTTGCATACAGGGCAATGTAAAGCCAAAATTCCACTACGCCGACTTTTCGACTTTCGCTGAAACGGGTTTGTCGCCGATTTGTCACGGACTTTGTCGCAAACATCTCGACATGTCGAGATGGTTTGTGTTTTCGACTTTCGTGATTTGTGTCAACGACTTTCCCCGCAGGGAAGTGAAAGTTGGCGTAATGGAATTTGGGCTAAACTAAACTGAACTGACATGGTTTAGTTTTTGACGAACTGACCAATGGGCAAGCACTAATGCATTGCAGTAGGCACCATCTAACAGCGTCGGTAGCCTATGCTACTACGCTCACATACGCGTCAGCCAATGACCAATGGGTTCACGAGTTATTTCGGTCCGTATGCACCTTTAGGATCTACATGTAGAGTCATCTTACACACACTGAGTTCATAAAACTACACCATGGTCCATAAAAATGTGCCACTCTTTTTTTTGAATAGCTTCGTGAAACATAGGCAAATTTTAATAATTTTTGGCAAGCAACATCACCAAAAAAAATGACGCAAATGGTGTAGTTTTGGCCACCTCACTTTAATACTGTCGCTACACTACCTTGTGAAATGCAGAAGTCGTACTTTGACCATTTACAACAATGAATTCATACTGGATAGTGCACGCATCAGCTCAGGAATGACTAACTGAAAAGTGACAAACACGATTGGTAACTACTGTATCCCAAAAAGTTGCACGTGTCACATCACATCCTATTTGTTACAGCACATGCTCAATATGCCATCCTCCAGCACGGATGCAAGCGGCAATCGTTGACACCACTCGTAAACAGCAGGTTCAGCAACCTGCATTTACAATGTACATGTAGCGTAGTGACAGCATTAAAGTGAGGTGGCCGAAAATAAGTTTCTTCCTGATGTTGCACGCCAAAAATTATTAAAATTGGCCAATTCTGCACGGAGCTATTCAAAAAAAAATAAAAGTGGCACGTTTTTTATGGACCACAGTGTATTACAACGCAAATATTACAGCCGTGCACTTTTAGCAGGTTTATCATTTTTAGCAGTCAAGATCACAAGACTACAGAACAGACGGAAGTGATTTAAAATGAAATGCAGTTGTCATGACTGATGTTAACTCTGGGATGTCAAGTCAAAAGTGGCACTGAAGTAAGTGACCTATAGAAAAGTATGATACACAATGAAATGTAGAAAATCTGTTACACATGATAACTGCTAAACTCGGGCTAGACTGTTGAAAAATACACTTTCCACTCTCTACGTGTAGCACCATATGCCAGTGAGCTGCATTTTCTCAGTCATTCACATGACAGACGTGTCTTGTTTCTATGTAAGCATAGCACAGTGTGTAACTATTATTTATCATACGTGGAGCTGTCATTTTGTAATTTCTACACGTTATAGTGCACACTTAGCCTAAGAAACTAGAATCCTCAGTCACACATGTCACAACGTATGCAAGTTAAAGAAAGTGCTGCATCATTGGGACATAAACACTGGTCAACTCAACAATGTCACAGATAAAAACACTTGAAAACAGTTTATGAACAACAAGACATCATACTGAGACATATAAAGCAGTTGCCTATGGTGGATTTGGGACTTGTTTTTCACTCGTTGCAGTTGTCAGGATTTTTTTTTCATTCACTAGGGCCAAAACTCCACTTACTTTAATTTGTTGTGGATTTGTTGTTATACAACAAGTTGTTCAGCAAGTCCACTAAAAGTTGAAAGCCTACAGCAAATGCACAACATGTTGATGTTGTAAATGTTGTTGTGTGACTTGCTGGGCAACGATTTTACAACAAATCAGAGCAGTGGAGTTTGTCTTAACTATTCAGACGAACTACTGATCTCACAACTGTACTATGAATTACTCGCTTACTATCACTACAGAACACTACGATTTTGTAGCATTACAGAAGACAGACACTGAGAAACTTCTCACAACAGGTAAACTTGCAAAACAACAGTACATGCAGCAGGAATAGAAAACTTGGAGTTCCTCGCTCTTGACTGAGTTGACGCTCAGAATATATACACACCTATTCGAATGAACTTACCCAATAAAGTTAAATCTCATGCTGAACATGACTTTCTTCAAAAACTAAGAACAAAATCGTCAACGAAATCTTATCATAAAATGAAGTTTACGTCAAACTGAAGCATAATAAGGCTTTGAGACATCCGGTTCAGGCAAAAATGACGTCAGCTCTACATCTCTGTGTATGTGAATTATAAATAAAAAAATCAATAAAAACGAATTCAGAGAAAGCAACTCTCATCCACCAAAATAGCACTACAGCTACACCACTACATACTAATAATAATATATGGTTTTAATCGGCGCAACGCAAAATAAAGCACTGAACACGATGTTCATCACCCTGTCAATCCAACAACCATTACTTTGCCAACATCATCATCACCAATGACCATGCACTGGTCGGTCAGTCAAACCTGGCTATCATCGAGGAAGTTCATATCATCAAGCGCGCTAAGTATGTCTGAGAACTTGGGTCTGGAGGCAGGCGAGCGGACGAGGCATCGTCGAGCGATGTCCCAGACACGAAGCGGACAGCTCGGCGGACAGACGAGCGGGTACTTGGCGGCCTGGATACTGGTGGCCATTGACTCAAGCATTGCGAGGACCTCGGCGTCAGAGCGTTCAGCCAGCGGCAGTGGACACTGCGGCGTGAACAGCTCCCAGATGACGACACCAAGCGCCCAGACGTCCGCCTATATATACACAGCAACTTTTTACATGTAGGTTTTACTAGGTGTGTCAAAACTCGCCTACATTTTGATAAGGCCAAGTATCACTATTTCGTTATATTGTCTAGTCTTAGCTGGCAGCATTTCGAGTATCTCTACACATTAGCATCAAAGACATCTCATAATCACTGCATCACTGTGACTACTACTGCATGTTTTATTTAACGTATTGCATAATTGCATTTATTGCAGAAGTGGGGGAGCTGCTGGAAGCAGTGGCATAGCCAAGATCTAGTTGTAGTGGGGACACTTGAGTGGTGGGGCATGGGGAGGGTGTCCCCTCCCCACAGGGAAAGGGTCTGGGGATGGGGCTATGCCCTCTCCCCAGAAAATTTTTGGATTTTTGGTGTGAAAATGGCGTGTTTTGGTGCATGTTTGGCACTATTTTAGTAAGTGAGTAGGCACCTAGGGGGGCACGTGCCCCCAGTCCTCCTATGCCTACGCCAGTAGCTGGAAGGAAGATGAAGGAAAAAAGAGAAAAGGCGGGGAAGGGATAGGAAGAAAAGGGAAGAAGGGGAAGTAGAATGGAGATCGCATACCCACTATTTTGCTTTAAAAGCTGTACTGGCCTGCAGAGTGGCATGGTGGTCACCAGCCTCGGTGATGACTGTCTCGGGGGCTGCCCAGCGCAGTGGCAGCGGACGTCGCCGGTGAACAATATACTCCCGTGAGAAGACGTCTACACACAGCGACGCGTTGCTCAGCTTTATGTCGAAGTTGTACGTCAGGAGAAGGTTACGTGCGGCCAGGTCGCCGTGAGCTAGCTTGAGACTGGCGACGTGCTTCATGGCAAGGACCAGTTGACGACACATGCTCAGCCGCTCGGCTGTACTTGGAGGTCGGAGACCGGACACTCCATCACCCACCGACCCCAGATACTGCTTTAAGTTGCCCTACAACACAGTTGCCCTACATTTTCACTCAGTGGTGCGGATTTACAATTTAAGGAAAGGGGCCCTGATGCACAAATTGGGACGTTTCAGGAAGAAAACAATATTTTGCAAATTTTCAACTGCATGCACTTGTGCTGCAGTATTTATTTTCGCACAAACTCGACATTAATTTTGACTGTTACACGGTGCCTAAAGTGTTACATCTAGTTTCTACTGCTGTGACGTGCGCCTCGCTAAAAAGCTGATTTGTGCATTACGAGTACTTGAGCCCACGCCTACAAAGTCATCTTACTTACTTACTAACAGACAGACAGACAATATATCGTACCCAAGGCTCAAACTAACGGTCAGCAAAAAGTTTATGCTTGACTTACTTATTTACCTATGATTTAGTAGATGAAACAACGATGTGGGGACTCACTAGTTCAGTGTACTCATAGACGGCGAGGATCGGCAGAGATTCTCGGCTGATTCCGAGCAGTTTAACGACATGGTCGTGGTGACATCGGCTGTACAGGTCCAGCTCGTGGTTGAACTCTGTCTGTGTCGATTCATCGCTGGTTAGCAGCGATTTGAGCATCACTAACGTCTCCGCGCCATCAGTCACGATGCCGTACGCCTTGCCCACCAACACGTCACCAAACTGACCTTGACCTGACAGCCAACACATCCAACACAACCTATGGTCCTATACCAAGGTCAACTCAGCCTTCCATCCCTCCGGGGTTAGTAAATCGAGTACCAGCCTGTCTGGCTGGGGTTAGGGCGGAACGCACTGTTCCACACATCTTTGTATTCTCTATTCACAAGTTAAACTTTTTCAGCAATTAAGTAACGAGGCTAGAAACGATAATATAAATCTGCGCAATGCACAGTAGCTGAAATGAACACAACACATACACAAGTAACATATACGTACTAGATACCGCACTGCTGGAGTCTGGAAGCAAATACGCAGTACGAGCTTATATCACTCCAGAGAGTGCAGTATCGTGCTTGAACCACGCTCGGATCGCATAGACTACGCTGTCGTCTGCTTTATGACGCACGACTGCACCTCAAAATTGACAAAAAAGTACCAGTGCAAGCTAAGCGTGGTTTAAATGTAGATAAGCCTACCGAGGGCGGCGACGGTGTGCAGCTGGTGTCTGGGGAAGCCAAGTTTCTCATAGAGACGATTCTGTGAGTTGTTGGAGACAGTCGAGTGTGAAGGGTTGGATGAGACGGTAGCAGAGAGAGCGTCCTGTCCGCCGTCATACTTGATGACGTCGCCTCCGCGGGGTGCTGCCATCAGTTCCGTACTCTCAGTTACCAGCACCGCATCGGAACGCTGCTTCACTTCACCTGCATCACGCATCATCTAATCACAGTCAGAAAAGAACTTTTTAACAAGAAACCCAGCTGTTTCTGGAGTGGGCCGACCGTACCGCCTACATCCGAAAGAATGCCGGTCGAGGAAAACAAGTGATTTCCTACAGTTACTACAATCGCATACACGCTATGGTGATGCTGCTATATCGAACGCTACAATCAACGCTAGGACACAATACGGTAAGTTGGCGCATGTGAGTGATGGCTGCAGGCAGAAACTTTGCATTCGAAATTTTGGCCAACCACTGCATATAGAGACATGAGTGCTATTTACAACATTGTCAACGGTACCATCGATGACCCGCTACGACGTACGGTTTAGCCACAATACATGCGCTACAGACAAATGACAGACAGCGACACATCGTACCCAAAGTTCGACCCAACGGTCGGCCAAAAAACGTTTAAAACACACCATTGTGAAGAAAATCTACCAATGTTTGTAAATGCTCAATAAAAAACCTGACCTTCTGCTTACTTGAAGTATTCAAGACTAAATTTACTGCTTTGGCAAATTGGCATACAGCCTTTTTCATTTTCGTCAGATCTTTGTCGTCATACGTAAGTAACTAAATCTAAACACAAAATTTATTGTTCTTATTCTCCGAGTAATAACAGTGAATTTTTTTGCATAAAACATTTTAAATCACCATCCTTTTAACGTTGACTTATTCGTGATATTTTATAGTCTATGTAGCAAAAAAGCAATGGAAATAGAAAACACATGACATCGCAAAAGTTCAGCACAAAGTTTAGTTAGCCATGATGTATAAGATTTAGCTAATGTAAATTTTTCGTGAGAAAAGTAAGAAGCTTAGCTGCTACTTAAAGAACAGAGCGTCAGCTTTGTCTTTTCGTTTTATCTTAATGCTACTCTTGACTGTTCAGCTTCTTTGGGTTCAATTATACGTTACGTCTGACAAATTTTCATCAAATCTACTGACCAGAAGCGTTGGCCGTTGGCGCTGGCGGGTTGCGCTGTTTGCGTTGGTTCAAGCGACGTACAAGACGCAGGCTGCAGTAGATCGTTAAGCCAATAATGAGGCCGAGATATGCGACGACCGAACAGACGGCTATCACGATTGTGTTCGTCACATCATCGCTGTCTTCAGCATCCGATCCGTCTGACGGATTGCCTAGATACACGTCAAAGCATTGCAACCGAACATCGTCTACACAAAGTACAAGTGACTTGGCGGTGTGACGGTACAATGTCCGACTTATGATCAAAAGGTCGTGGGTTCGACTCCCAGTAGGGTCACTACTCACTATCAAGTAGTTAATACTCGGATGGGTGACTGTCTATGGGCAGGTAAACCGTCTAGGTATATAACCAGCACCAAGGTCAAACTTAGTTAGCCTTCCATCTCTCTGGGGTAGGTAAATCAAGTACCGGTCTGCCTGACTGGGGTTAAGGCGGGGCGTGTTCACCTGTCGGGTGGCAGCTAACACTGTGTGATCCCATATGGGAGGTGACGCTCCGTAGCTCTTTGATGGCTTTCTTTTTCTATTAAGAGCTATACATCACCTTTACCTCTACCTTTACCTTTACAGAATAACATCCACGCACGGTGTCTTCAGTCTTCATCTAAACTATTTTGTACAACATAGCCTACAAATAATAACTGTTGCCAGAGTTCCTGGACGTGTCTCATATATGATGCTCTATAAATTTTTTACGGGAATCATACAACTAAGTTCAGTTAATTAGCTAGTACAGACATTTGTAAGAGAAAACATAAATTTGCTACACAAAGCTATAAATTTATGCTGTCACACTACGACGATATACTGAAGCTTAAAATAATGCGCATACGAAAATAATTTTCATCGCTCACATCGTATTGCGTAGGCCTAATAATTGATTTATATGTCTAACTCTAACTGGTATAGCCTTCTGTGTGTTTTGTGCTTCACGGTAAATCGTTATGCGCTAGACCCGTATCCATGACCCGTAGTCTGTCGTGCATAATGGTGTCTTGCTGACGGCAAAAAATGGAGATCAGCATACTTCAATATTATACAAGCCTCGAGGCTTGGGGATGACTTTATGGCGAATAAAAAGAACGTATACAGCCCATATAGAAACGCAGCGGCGTGAAGTTGTTGTACCTGAATGAACGTGAAGGTAAGCTTCGACTCGCTGCAAGCCACCGTTATTACCAGCCATACAGCCGTACTTGCCAGAGTCCTCCACAAACACCTTGCTCGCGTATAGAGACCCGTTCGACAATACCTAGATAATAATAATAACAACCGTCTGTAGCGCATGTATTGTGGCTAAACCGTACGTCGTAGCGGGTCATCGATGGTACCGTTGACAATGTTGTAAATAG
>Ga0056128_1007033_pt1 | contig 14189 bp, 7 predicted proteins | sample WorMetLIZISLAND2_FD_71113 | JGI IMG/M metagenome (GOLD analysis project Ga0056128, IMG submission 71113) | Marine gutless worms symbiont microbial communities from Max Planck institute for Marine Microbiology, Germany - Olavius geniculatus... ... | reverse complement strand
AAGACTCAAGACAGTCAATGTCAACTACTTAGTGCTGAAGTGCGACACGTAGCAAACAGCAACATCCGTACAAAAGCTGCTGATAAAACTCTGGAATTGTGATAAATTAAACTAAAAGCGCTAAAATTCACGAAAAATCACGGATTTCACGGAAATCGGTGTTTTTCACGAAAGAAGGCCAATTTCACGGAAAATGTCACGGCCGTGAAATCGTGAATTAAGTTGGTCCCTAAGCATCAGGTAGCCTCTGGCCTTTGGACCAAGCTGATCAGCTTGAGCCAATAAATCCACCGATAGGCAGCTACAGTAACTACATTCACCATTGCCATTGTAAAACTGGAAAAAGTCAGGGAATTTGTGTGGTCAGGGAAAAGGTCAGGGAAAAATATTATTTTTGAAAAGTCAGGGAAAATGATCTTAGATCATGCAGGCTGCAGATATCTGTAATTTTTTGTGTCTCTAAATATCAAAAAGCAGGCAAATTTGCGGCTTCCATTAAACGTCAAAAATCTAGAAGTGTTTCAGCTTCAGGGGGGCTTTGCCCCCCTGACCCTTCGACCATGCCTCTGTCATTTGCATATTGCTCCATTAATATGGTTTCATTACTCTGTGATGTAGTGTACTGTACCATTTCTGATTTTTGTGCGATAGGGTTATTGTTTCGACAAGGTCCAGGAAATTCGGGCCCATTGTAGAGTAACTTCGTTGATTTACTCAAACGTGTTACCGCTACACCGCGCTCCAACCACCAAGTTTCATAATTTTTTTCTGCTCGCAACTTGTCTGGGACTTGCAGCCAAATGTCTGGAGAGATAGATCTGGTGGAATTTTGACTGTATGAGTTAGAATGACACATAAAGTTAACAATGTTTTTTCCAATGAGATTTTTTTGTTGTCCTGTCGTGTTGCTAGCGTCGCTGATTCGTGTCTTCATGTTTCTCGGCTTTGGTGTCCTGCCGCCTGGACATTCACTGATACCGGCCACCAGTGAGGAGATGATATACTTGGCATGTGAGATTGATGCAGCTGGCGATGGGGATGGGTAGAATGGTGTCTGGCTCTTTCACACCTTTGCCAGTTTGCCCCTGGACGATTTGCCTTCTTCTTATTCACCCCTTGGCTTGTTTGCCCCCACACGTTTGACGATTTACCCCCTTCCAGGGCTTGAAATGAGACAATATAGCACTCACTGTAAAAGTGAGAAACAGTACTATTTTGCTCAACCGTGAATACCACTGACAGTTCACGTATTGGCCTTAATCCAGGTGCTGTTACTAGTGTTGAGATCATCAGCAATTCTGGTTTCGATGGGAGCGAATCGTCCAATGTGCAGGTACGAAGAATAAGAACTAGTCGGGTGGCAAACCGGCAAGGGGGTGAAAGAGCTATAAGCTGGTATAATTAGACAGTGTTATGCTGCGGCCACTTGTAGTTTTATAGCCTGTTTGTTCTTTGATGTTTGTTGATTAAATTTTTTGGTTTTCTGGATATATATGTGGTTTGCTTCTCTTTTCTTTTGTTGATCTGGCTGCAGCATGTGGATATGGATGTATCGATGTGCCACATAATGTGGTTGGGTTGGATTGCTTTTTTATCTTGTGAGCAGATGTCGTTGAAAAAAAATACAAAAAAATATATAAAAGTTTTTAAAATGTAAAAAAAATGTTTGTTTGTATATGATGTATATTTCAGTTTGGTGTAGTGTGAGGATGGACTGTATTGGCTGGATTCGAGCGAGTGTGTGGTTTATCTTTTGACTTCTTCATAGTGTAGTGATCTGCATCTGTGTCATCTAATGCTGCATTCGGCAGTCCTCGTAATTACGGTATATACCAATTTGCAACTGGTAAGTACGAGTAGAACGCATTCGGTAATGTTGACCTATATACCACTTAAAAGTAGGCCCAAAACCAACGCAATGCACGTATTGATGTGCTAAACGTCACTAATATACAGATATTCGGCAGTCTGGTTGTAGATAATGCATCTGACTAACTTTTGCAATGTTTCTAACCATCTTTTGCTGCGAAATAACGATCAAGTGGATCAGTTCGTCTGCTGCAGTCACCATTGCAAAGGTTAAGGTCACAAAGTCGGAATTATCGTCATGCTGTTGAAAGCGACAATTTTCCGAGTAGTAAATAAACGAGTCGAAAGGTGAAACAAATGGAATTTCTGGCTTGGAAACTCGTACTTACCGTATTTACGACCACTACTGAATGCAGCATAACTACCGGTAACTACTAAATACAGTGTTCTCAGTTGTACATCTGATGTCTCTCTCTTTACATTTAAACGGAGTTTGTGATCGACCGCATTGCACTTATTTCATGTAACGATTGTGTTCGTTGTATTGATCGGTTGCATAGTTTCCATACGTGTGTCAACTGGTTCTTTATTTCTAGCCATGACGTTTGATTATAATACCTGGATTTTCGTTTGCATTTAGCTTCTAAATAGTAGCATAGCATACTACGCAGAATGCCTAGAATTATTTGGATTATTCAGTAACAAATGCAGTGTGCTTATACATTTGAGATGCATAATAGCATGGTGTGGTGATGACATTATCCACTGTGTCATACAAAAAAGTCATCCACTTCTAGTTTTGTGATAACTGTGGCAAGTATGCATCGATTTTAAATATATTCTTTCACTGTTACATTTTTCTGATAAACTGCGCAAAAGGAGAAAGAAAACTTACCACCTCACGGTGAGTGTGTTGCTGCCCATGCCGTGCGAAATTAGAACATCTAGCTGTACATCTTTATACAGCACTTATTTAATACCGGAATGGTGAAAGTTTTTGTTTACAGTAAGTATATCATTTGTGTTAATTTGTTATTTCTATGTTTATACATATTTTGCAGCATGTTTCTAAATGCTGCATCACAGTATTTAGCATATACCATCACAAACTTATTGCAGTGCTGTTAAATCATGTCACAACATCGAAAATGGTAAGATAAAAAAATTAAGATAGCAAATGTCAATATCGTTTAACTTACTTAATAGATGGACTACAATCAACGTCTAGACTGTGCACGTTGTTATGGCCATTATAAAGCACTGCACTGTACAGTAATTTAATGCAGGTAGTGCAAAAACAGATTTCAGTTGGTTGGATTTATTCCACCATGTCCTGCAGTTTATCTGTGAATGTGACAGTGAAAAAAAATCTGATAAAATTGGGTCTGTGTTTGCCAGTCATTACAAAAATAAAAGTGCCGTACTTTTTTGTGGGACTTTTTGTAAAACTTGGTTTTTTACAATAGATATCTTTTGTTGTGCGAAGTAAAGGTGCAGAATGTTGTAGCGCATGTTTGATTACAAGTTGGTTACTATGTCGATCGTTTGTTGTCTCAGCTACAGCTACAAGTTCACACACTGTGTCATGGCAGGGGTGGGTGATTACCTCTTCCCTAATTTTTGAGCTCCAAAAATTGTCGCAATAGCATCTTATTGTAGAAGTTTCTCCCAAAATTGCGAAATTTGGTGCTGTAAACTCCCATTTTGTGGGAAAATTAGAGCCGTACCGGTAATTGACAACTTTGGCACCCGCAATTGCCACTGTCAGAAATTTGTGGTGTCTGCCAGAAAATGGCAACTTCCTACCCTGCTGCCTACTTTTTCAGCCTTGATGCCAGTAACCGTGAATTGTATTTAGTTTACTATGCCACATAATTATCAATCAGAGCCTAAGAGTTAGATACTGTATACTGCGTGAACATAAGCAGTATAGCTGTGTTGAGTTTAATTGCCTAAACAGTGTGAATGAAGAGTAGTCATGGTCAAAAGCCTCCATAAAATGATGCAGGGTTATCTAGCATAGGTCCAAGCGTCGCTTGTGCGCTGTGGCGTAGAAAGAGCCCAGCCCCCCCTCCATACCTCTACACAACATAAGAACACATTCTAGCTGCACTAAATTTGTCAGTTTGGTCAGTTGATCCCCAGGAAAACAATTACAATTGTTGCCACCAGAATCCTGACCAGATGTCATATTTTAAAGCTATAATGCACCAAATTCGGTTTCGACGGGTTCCGTCCCAGACCCTGCTGGGGGAGCTTGCAGTGCTGTCCAGACCTAATCGGATTTTAGGGGATCTTCTAAGCATACAAAGGGAAAGTGAGGAGTGGGGTGAGAAGGGGAAAAGGGGAGGGAGAGGAGCCCCCTCCTCCAATTCACATTTCTGGTTACGTTACTGCTTGCGCGGCAGACTATTACTGTAAACGTTCGCGCTTATGCAGCCAGGCAATGCAAGTGCAACTCAATAGTACTTTCAGTTGAGGTTCAAAATAAGAAGTTTCTGCGTGTGCATAGCTGACCGGATGGCCGTACAACTCGTCGGCTCTGGGTCGACATCTATATTGGCTTGAATCCATCCCGCACCTGAGTCGGACTTGCTGTGCGTGCATTGGACATCTTTTCAGTTACCCTTTTTTTGAAAAGTGGACGAATTCCGCTGTATAATATTGCTACATTTGAATGCGGAAAATGCAGCAGCTGTGCCGATTTCTACCGTTAGCTAGGCCTATTATTCAGCCGCGTCCCCCAGCTACTGGCGATCAAGGATGTGATGACTGGTAGCCTACATGCACGTATATAGGCCTACACTGCTCTGATGCGCCATTGTGAGCTCATGACGCATGCAGCAACCGGCATCCCTTCTGATGATTAGCCAACTACTGTGGTAGCTAGCAGCTAATTACTCAACCGGATCCGGCCGTTTATTTCAGCCAGTCAAATATCAGCCGTTCAGCCCTCATGTAATGAACGACTAGCGGCGGCTTACGCTACTAAGTTGACGGCCGTTGTCGAGACGGATGTTGCAATAGCTCTCCCTCTCTGTCACCAGACAAGTTCCGTCTCGGTTCAGTTGGAGAACGCAACAAGGTAGCATTTTCTGTGTTTAAAAATGACTAGCACAAGTGTTGAAATTTACAATCATACTGTTTTATTGCCGATAGTAAATGCTCAATTGCCTAAACAATTTCTTTGAAAGAAAGCACTTGAGCAGTGTAAAATACTATGGTTACTTAGAACCTCCGTTACGGTTGTATTTAGCCTATGTGTATAGCTTTATATAGGCCTATACAAGGAAAGCACTCGGCGTCACATGGGTGTTGGAAGTGTTGGAAAGTTGGGGGAGCAAGCAGTGGCTGGGACCATGGCGAGCGCGTGGAGCGCGAGCCTATAACGGGGGCCTGTGGGCGGAGCCCCCAGCGGGGTCCAGGGGCAGAGCCCCTGGTGGGGGGTTAGGGGGCGAAGCCGCCTGAAGCTAAAAGCTTTTTGGTTCTTGAACGTCCCACGGAGCCGCAAAACTCTAAGATGTCTAAGTCGATTCGACTCAGTCTAAGATCTTAGTGCAGAAGGCTCAAACTTTTGGGGAGCAAGAGCTATGGCCTGCTCTCCCGTGCCAAAAGTTGGGGGAGCAGCTGCTCCCTCTGCTCCCCCTGTTCCAACGCCTATGCTCGGCGATGCGAGTCACAGTTCATGAAAGCAGTGCGTGAATCTTATAGCAATTTATAGATTATTCGTCGATTATTTTACGGAGCTAGGGAGTGGTGGACTTGAACTGCTTTCAGTTTCTATACATCGTAGGAATAAAAAGTCGCACTTTTATTTTTTGAATAGCTCCCTAAACATTGGCCGATTTTTACGCGCGGCGCGTCATAGCCACCGGGCTGGGCGTCTGTCCGTCTGTCTGTCCGTCTATCACACCCTTGAGCCCTATCAAAACGCTGCAAGCTAAGATCACGAAATCTTCACTGTTGACTGTCCCAAAGATTCTAGTTTTTCGCGACGAAATTTCGAACCCCTGAGTGAGAATGTTCCCCTCGAAGAAGGGCGTCAAAAGGGGTACCATCTAAAAAGAAGTTTTTGCCGTTATTGGCCCGTCTAGTGTGAAAACGGTTGCAGATAGGTAAAGACGTGATGCTTGCCATAACAAGCACTGGTCAGGGGCTTTTTAGTTTTATCAACATTGATGACCTTGAACGATCTCGAATCCCCAAAATTGGGGGTTTTCGTAAATTTTTCGAGATTTCGGGCTGCGACACACATTTTAAGAATGAATTGCGCCGAAATGGCTGGAGGTAGACCCAGACAACCTGCGTATGCAATTTTCAGCATTAAACGTAAATTTTAGCAGTCCAAGTCCGGACTTCCTAAGTTCAAGGAGGCCTGCGCACGCGAGCTTCAAAGAGAAGAAGAAGAAGATTCCGCATAGACAGCTAGGTTCATTGCGAGGGAGCTCATCCCTTTGACGGCACTTTGAGCCGGCGAGGGCGAAGCCCAATTAAGCTAGCATACAGCCCAAGTCGGCCGGGTCAAAGAGGCGTACCCGCCTAAAAAGTGGTTATTTTACTGCTATTGGCTCATGTAGCGTGAAAACGGTTGCAGATAGGTATATGTTTATACAACGCTGCTTATCACAACAAGCACTAGCGACGGGCTTTTTAGATTTATTAACATCGATGACCTTGAACCTTGAACGACCTTGAACAATAGGGGATTTTAGTTTTTTTAGATATTTTTGGTTTCGGCGCACATTTCAAGAGTGAACTGTGCCGAAATAGCTGGAGATAGATCTCGACAATCTGCGTAGGCCTATGAAATTTTTAACATAGGCTACAGCGTACGTTTTAACAATGTAAATTTCGATCTCTTAACTTCAAGGAGTCTTCCGTACGGAGGCCTCAAATTTGGATACTCCTTTAAAACGCGTTAGGCCTATTATTTTGTTGCATGCTGTACACGATTGCCCAGGTGGCAGCACCTCTGCTATCGCGCGTCACGTGAGCTTTGGTCAAATTGTTTGTAATAATTTTTGGCGTGCGACATCAAGAAGAATCTTTATGCAAATGACTTTAGTTTTGGCCACTTGTCGCTACATTACCTTGCGAAGTGCAGAAGTCGTAGTTTGGCCGTTTACAACAATGAATATATACATGTATACTTGATAGCGCATAGGCCTATGCGTCGGCTCAGAAAATTACTGAGACCACAAAATCATTGAAAAGCTGTTACTTCGTCTTCATTTTAAGATCGGATGTCGACGAACTGAAATGACGCATCAACAGCGAGTGGGCGGCTCTGAGTCACGCAGTTATTGAACGTGCTGTTGGTGAGTGGCGTCAACGTCTATAGGCTATATCTTGCGTTTGTGCTGGAAGAGAACATTTTGAGCACATGCTGTAATAGAGATGATGCGATGTGACACGTATGACTTTTTGAGAGACAATAATTGCCAATTGTGTTTGTCGCTATTCAGTCAATCGTTCCTGAGCCGACGCGTTCGCTCCTAAGTATGAATTTAGCCTATTGTTGTAAACGGCCAAACTACGACTTCTGCATTTCACAGGGTAGTGTAGCGACAGTATTAAGGTGAGGTGATCAAAACTACAGTCGTTTGCGTCACGTTTCTTGTTGATGTCGCGTGCCAAAAATTATTAAAATCGGCCAATGTTTCAAGGATCTATTAAACAATAAAAGTGGCACCTTTCATGGCCCACGGTGTAGACTGCACGCTGCTGTTGATATACGGCGGTTGTTGTTGGGCAGTGGACAGTGCACGATGGACGATCAAGAGTTAGGTGGCGGCACCTACCGCGCAATGGCTTCAAGCCAAGAACGTCTCAAAGAACAGGGAACTCTACAGAGTCAGGGAGACAAGTCTGCAGCCGACGAGGTTTCTATTCACATTGCGCTTGCAGTCCATACGTACGCGAAATGTTCATTGCGACCAGTGCATTTCAATTTTTTGTAGTTATTTTATTTACGTATTTACTTGCTTACAAAATGCATCGCTCAAACGCTCTTGTAGCTACGGGCCATGAAACAGTCAAGCGACATTGATGCAGAGGAAAGAAACGAAAGGAGGAAAATTATTTTCGACACTTAGGCCTAATTTGCATCAAATCTGGTAGCGTGAACCCGAGCTATCAAAAAATTGTTTTCAGGGACGTCGAGAACCACAGCGGGATCCGAGAAAAACATTCTCGCGGAGCCCGCCTAGGGAAACATTTTTGGATTTTTCTGTTCAAAGTAGCGCATATTGGTGTACTTTCTATTTTTTGAGCGACGACAGGGCCCCCCAAACGTCGCGGGGCCCGGGAAAAACTTTTTTGATTTGCTTTTGACGGGCCTGATTGTATCGATGATCACGTACGATTATTTGTTACACACTGAACTGCCTAATGCAACTAAGCTACGGTAAAACAATAATTTCTTGCTAAAATTTTGCAGAAAAACAATTCGTTACGTTACTGAATGTTCCTGAAATTCTCGTCGATCGGACGATAATGCTGCACGCTTGTCGGCGCTACTATCAAGTCGAGAAGCTATAGGCAGGTAGTTATTGACGAGTGGACTGATGCATGCCAATGTGTTGCAGGAAATGCCACTGATGAGGAAGAAGGAAGCCAATGATGAAGACAAGCAGGTGAAGCCGGCTGCAGCCGCTGGCAGCATCGTGTCTTGCTGCGTCACTTTGCCTGATGGCTCTGTTTGTGACGTCGATATATCGGTACGCTGATAAAATGCGCTGACAACAAAACAGTCTTCGAAATGCTTTCACTAAACTCGCTGTAAAGGTCACTGGCGTATTTAACCGAGAACAACCTGCCACCGCGGCCCTTTGGCGTTGTCGTTTCACGCGCTTTTGCTAGCCGAAACATCGTAATTTTGTCTCTCGTTTTTTTAATTTTAAGTACGCCATAATATTGCTACCGCTGTGGCATGAGCACGCCAAATTCTATCCACGCACTCTACGCCGAGACTAAGCATTATGTCTTGTTGGTGTATGGGCCTGATAATTAGCTGCGAACGAGATTATCATATTAATACTGTTCAGCTTCTCGCTGTTTCCGTCACATGCGAATTCGTTACGTGTTTTAGCTTGTTAATAACGAATGCGCAACTGTTATAGAATGTTTACACGATCTAGCAAACGCCCAGCAAACATCCAGCAAACATCGAGCTGACTCGTCCACTCCATTAATTATAACATATAGCAGCAAACGTCAAGCAAACTTTTAGCAGACGTCCAGCAAACGTCCAGCATTAGCACGTGTATTTTGAATACATTTGCTGGAAGTTTGCCGGACGTTTGCTGGATCGTGTAAACACCCCCATTAACGTCGAAATGCCGCCAGGACTTTTTGCTGGCTGCATAATTTTGAGTTTTGACTAGGCTATTGTACATATACTGTCGTGTTCTGCGATTTGGATAGAAACAGGCAACTGGTCAGCAGCTTCTGGACCAGATCTGTCAGAAGCTGAACTTGCTTGAGAAAGAATATTTTTCGTGCACGTACTTGAAGCGTGACGTCAAGGTATCGTACAGCAACTCTTGATGCCAGTTTAATACAGTCGTCAACTGTGGTAATTATTGACAGCTTTTTTACTTGTTTTACTGTGTTACTCGTACGCTTTTACGCTTATTTCACTCGCGCGTCATGAGCATTTTAATTTTTTTTCACAAAACGGTCGAACAACTTAGCTTTCAAATCCGTAAGATTGTGTTGTTGTAATTATTCATTGATGTTTAAAAATTCAAACGATATGCTGTTGTTTGCTTTTGTTAGTTTTGGTTGAAGATGGACAAGCAGATCAAAAAGCAAATAAAAGGTAATATTTTTGCATAATTCATTAATTGGTGAGAGAAAATCTAATTTTTCAAATTTTCAGCATAAGCATGATATAGTGTAATTATCAAAACTTTAATTCCTGTGTCAGCTACATTTTAGCGAGTTAGATATCTTTGGTGAAATAATTCAAATATGAAATAAACTATATACACGATGCGACATAAAAGTATAATTCATAAAAATATAACTATGTTTACAGTTCATTTATAATTGTGTTTTATTCATTCAGGATTCAAGAGGTCCGAGTCTGTTTTATATTTATTTTTTTACATTTGCCTGTTAATTTCACATTTATTTGTTTTATTTTTTTTATGTTTAAGTATCATATTTTGGTAATTAGTTGTTAAATTTACTACCATCACATAGGTTTATGCAAATCGTAATCTATTTTGTGCACGTATGGTCATATTGGGTAATTAAACGCAAAATTTCGGTGATAGTTTAAAACTTTCAACACAACAATTTTTCGGGACAAAAATTGACGTCGTATGGCCTTTTCCAACTTGTTTCAATTATTGTATGACTCCTTTTTTACGCAGTATTAAAATATATAACTCATTCTGTTGCATTTCTGATTATTTCCATCAAGGTGGTCCGTGGAACTTCTCATTCGAAGTAAAATTCTACCCGGTCGATCCGACATTTCTGCACGAAGAACTAACCCGGTAGAGTCTTTATAGATAATTATTTGCCTTACATATTCTATTAAGCCTACGTCGAACAGCAACAATATTTTCTCAGTATTTTGATTGTCAATAAATACTGCATAATGTAAACGTTGTCGTTATTCATTGTGAGGCCGTGAGGACTCTCTTGTTTGCCCGTTTATGGCATTGTAATGCACTATCGGTCTAACTATGTGTACATAGGGCACTATAACACTATAACATTGACATTGACATTGACATTGATGTCTATATTTTGCTGCTAGACACTACAGATAAACATTGAACCGAGTGCAATACAACGGTAGTTATGCAACACGCGTAAATGATGATGTCATGAAAAACACCTTTTAAATACTCGTATATTATATAACTGAGTACTTATCCAGTGAACATTCTGACACATTTTTGGATACAGAATATTATTGAACATTACTGCAGACATAGTACTGATATAATATAACTTTCTTCAATATGTTGGTCGCAGTGTACTATCTATATCTATATTATTAGTTTTATGGTCGTATTGTGTAGATACCAGATCTACCTACAAGTTCGAGAAGACATCTGCGACGGAAGGTGAGTCAACACTTAAATGCAATTGCAAGTTAAAACCGGCTCTTAAGAAATGTAACCGATAGCGGTTAAACATCAACTGGGCCTACCATGCAAGTTATATCGGTGCAATGAGACTAACGTCCAATTAGGCTACCGTTATAAAAAAAACTGGAATATACAAACCTTCGCCGAGCGCAGCCGTGAACTGTGTTTATATCTCGGCTGTCCATTAATCGCAGTGGCCAGTAAATGTTGTTTTTTCAATTCGGATCCGGATTGCTACAAAGGATCTGATCGATTGTTTAATTTTTGGACCACGTCTAGAAACATTTTTTTAAAAACAAGATTCGTTTACAACTTTTAGTAAACTGGCGAACAGACATAACATATTAAACAGACAGATCTAAGAACATGATCTCCTTCCTTCGGCGACGATGTCAGCAAACGCCACAAGAGTTTAGCTATCGCTAGGGGAAGCCGACCATACCTGTGAACGTAGTTTTTTGCTTACTGGCATAACGTCCAATATAACGTGACCTTCTGGCACCGCTTGCCCACAAATACGTGCTTTGCAAATTGCGGCCAAACCGCTGCAGATAGCGACATGGTTACTATTGATAGCATACAGGAACTTACTACCACCTTATCACGTGATACCGCACCGTCGCTGACCCCCTACGACGTACCGTTCAGCTACAATACATGTATGCGTTACGGACGACTGACAGACAGACGGCAGAGAGACGGACAGACGACAGATCGTGCTATCAGTTGGACCGTTAGTCCGGTCGGTTTAAATTTTTAAAAAACATCTATGAAAACAAGTGCAAAGTTCGTGACAAATGTTTTCGGCGTAGTAAGACTAAGACATTTACTAACAATTAGATACTAACAATTAGACTGAGATAGAGGTAAAAACAACCACATTCCTTTGGCAGACGACTGGAATCGTCCGGCGGATGACATAGTTGATGATCCTTCATGAGAAGCATTCCGGAGTCACCTACAGCCAACATCCATTCCCGACCATAGGTCCGCCGGACATTTTCCCGCTTCGTTGACATCAGTATTGCTTCTGCAGCGTATCCCAGCAGAAGCGGAAGAAGCAGAAAAGACAACATTCAAAAGACATCGATTCAGTGTATATAGAAGGTGTGTGTATGAGAAAATGTGTCGTGGTCGTGCGTAGATTGCCGTGTTCGTTCGTGACGCTGGCTCTGCTCGGTTCATACGCGTGTGTTTCTCAGCTGGGCGAATATGACGTCGACGAACACGGCTCCGGCATCGAGTACATCAAACGTGTTCGCTTCGCGCCGTCACAGACCGAAGAACTGCTCGAGCGAATCTCCGAGCTCCATCGCACTCACCGGTGGTCAACTCATACTCTCAGCAGACCCGTCGAGAGGGAAGGGTAGGGGTAAGTTACCCCGGGTCCCGCGACGTTTGGGGGCCCGCCGTCGCTCAGAAATATAAAGTACATAAAAATGGGCCATTTTAAAAAGAAAAGTTCAAAATTTTTTTTCCAATAGGGGCCCCGCGAAAACATTTTCCCGGGCCCCACTGTGGCTGTCGACGGGCTTGACTCTCAGATACACATCGATGGCAGACTGGCAAAAAAATCATATCTACATTTGTTTATGGTAAAACGTCTTAACTACAAACAAGGCTACAGAGTTCTTCAGGATGTTACTTAAATATGCACTTATTTACGATGCTATTCATAGCAAACAAATCTGCAGTAGGTTATTTATCAAAAAACTTAACAAAAACATTAAAACACGAAAAAGGAATCGGGTAGAAAGTTGTATTTAATTTTCTCAAAATGTCGTCGAAAGCAGATAAGATGTCTTGCTATTCTACTCATATAGATATCTTTCTTTGCCAATATATAGTTATATATCTGTATATAGTGGACCAAAATGTGTAATATATCAACCTTTATTCCCCAAAATATTTCGGTGCCAAAAAGGCAGAGACAGACGGACAGGCCACATACAGAAGGTACACAAGTAATTTGCGCAAAGCTCATGAGACGCGCGACAGCCTCAGCAGTTCCTGTTTGCAGGTTATCTTACTTTATCTCTATCCACTTTATCGCAAATCACACTTGAGATGTGTGTTGCAGCCAAAAACTGCGAAAATTTCACCAAAAACCTTTATTTTGGGAGCTCAAGGTCGTTCAAGGTCATCGATGTTGATAAATTTATAAAGCCCATCACCAGTGCGTGTTATGATAAGCGGCATGTTTGTGCCTATCTGCAACCGTTTTCACATTATACAAGCCAATGACGACAAAATAACGTTTTTAGGGGTACCCTCTTTGACGCCCTCGTTAAAGGGGAATCCCCTCACCCAGGGGCATGAAATTTTGTCACGATAAGCTGGAGTCTTTATGGCAGTCCACAGTGAAGATTTCGTGATCATAGCTTGCGTCTGTTTGACACAATACCACAGTGTGCCAGACGGACTGTAGACGGACGGACAGACACCTCGACGATGGCTAAGACGCGCGAAGCATTTTGCTGTCGCGCGTAAAAACAGATAGACAGAGAACAGTGGAAAACAGTGTTCTTAGTAACGTCTTTTAGCTAGTAACTTCACAATACTGCTGTTGGCAAAACCACACTTGTGCAAGAAATTTTTCTGCCTTTTTCGTAGGACACATCACCTGCTCCCTCTTCCTTCAAGTCTACAGCGAATCAATTTTTCTGCATGTCTTTAGTTGAACAACTTAGTTGAACATCTGTATAAAAGTTCGCTGTCGTCAAATGCTGATTAGCCTACTTCAGTAAATTAATATTATAAATTAATATGTTAATGTTTTGGTTGGTGCATGTTGCAGTGGCCAAAGTCCCGGGGAAGCGGAACTGCACTATCTGGAGAACGCGAAGAACATGGCCATGTACGGCGTGCACATGCACGAAGCTACGGTTAGATCATCGCTTTATTCTTTCAATAAACTATCACATAATTGTAGGCCTAACATGTTAGAAAGCCCTTACAAGTTCACGCTCTCGCCAGCGACTCTGCATGATTTATTGCTAATGTCTGTAGAAATCGCTTATTATTGTTATTTTTCTTACATATATATTTCACAAGGTAGTGTAGAGACACAGTTAAGGTGAGGTGGGACGTTTATTAATCAGTTTATTGCTAATTGTTCACGGACTGCAACAGTTAAAAGATTTTGAAAATCCGTTAACAATTGGCGACGATGTGGACAATAACAAGTAGTTTGAGCAAAGCTCACGAGACGCGCGAAAGCCTATAGCAGTTCCTGTTCGCAGGTAATCGTAGTCTATCTTCATCCATTTC
>Ga0056128_1007032_pt1 | contig 14189 bp, 7 predicted proteins | sample WorMetLIZISLAND2_FD_71113 | JGI IMG/M metagenome (GOLD analysis project Ga0056128, IMG submission 71113) | Marine gutless worms symbiont microbial communities from Max Planck institute for Marine Microbiology, Germany - Olavius geniculatus... ... | reverse complement strand
AACGCCGTTTAGATTATGTCGTTATCTTCATCGGTTCCAGAGATATTTGCGCTCGAACTCGAAAGTTGTCGTAAATCGCATTATTTTCAAACGTTTTTTGCCCTCCCAAATTTTAAGGGGGTGGTGCCCCCAAAATTTGTACTTGCGTTAACACCCCAACACAGAGACACGTCAAGTGCCAAAGCTTCGTCGGGCTACACCCCCTAACTCCGAAGTTATAAGCGCTAATTTATTACAGTTTAAGCCAATTTTTGACCCCCCTTTGAAAAGTTGTAAGGGGGTTGCCGTCCCTGGTGGGGGGGCACTAGTAAGACTTGGTGATTCTCTAGCGCATGTAAAAATTTGGGGGCACAGCACCCCCTAGGGGCAGAAATATGGTCTTCCGAAAAATGCACTTTAGGTGGGTACGATTCAACATCGAGATCTCCAAGGTCACTGGACCGAACTTCACCAGACTTATTTCGCCTAACGCAGGAGGAATCGTGGTAGACGGAATGACTATCAGATTTTGAACATCTTCATCCGTTTCGGGGACATTCACTGCCGAACTTCAAAGTCGTCCGAAATCGGGCCAAATTTTGCATGTTTTTGGCCCCTGAAATTTTTTTGGGGTGTGCCCCCCCCAAAAATTTTAGACCGGCATTATAAAATAGGGCCTAGTACTGACCATCGTGCAAAATTTCACGCCGATCGGCCCACGCATCTCGGAGATCTCGCGAGTGGAGAAAAATAAAAAACATCTGCAGTAAAACATAAGTCCTTCCGAAAACTATCGTTTTCGGGTGGACTAATTAATAAATTAAGGTCGTCCGTTGTTGGAAGAAAATAAGTCTTAGAAGCATAAATCCTCAAAAGTGAGACTAGACCCCAGAGTTGACTTGAATTTCGAGCCGTGTCCCTAGTGTCAAGACTATGCACACGGCAGCTGTGCACGTAGCGCGAAACATTGCTGGGACTAGACACACAGTGGCCATGTAGTTAGTCTGATGACTACCGACATGGCCACCGCGGCAGTAGTATTGAAACTAAGGACATGGCTGCCATACTGGTAAAAAATAGACTAACGACACAATGGCCATGTCAGCAGTACTAAATTAAACTAGCCACTCAGCAGCCTTGCAGGTAGTGATATTGCTCTACTGGACTAGCGACATGGTGGCACTTAATAACAGGGTAAAAGTTTAAAAAACTGTTCAATTTGCTTCAGCTTTCTCACTTTATAACGGAGTATTATGTAGCTGTAAATAGGGCACTAACATTGATTATGAGGATTATGATTATGCAGTTTCCAGATGTATTTCGATCATTTCTCACGTATGTATCTTTCAATGTCACATTACCGTCTCCAAACCACAGATCCAAACTTCGAAATGAACTATGTCACTGTATAACTCTAACTGTTGTTCTATGGTTCTGATTAACAATAAAGTTAGTCCTTTTGTCCTGTCCATATCGTGTACAATACTACATTATTTATCATAACAACAGACTGATAATGTCAAATGAACAAGCTCAATCAGCCACATCAAACACTTTTAATACAAAATACTGTCACTGTCGAGTCACACCTAGCGTGTATACTATGGACACAACTGCCAGGTTGCTAGTGTGCAGACAAGGCACATGGCCACCGTGTCCCTAGTCCTTACCTTACCTTACCTTACCTTACCTCCAAGGTGGACAGGCTCTTACACCTGCCCAGCGCTGAGGCCGTATCAGCTCGACCCAATGCGCGTCCCTGAATGTAACCACAAAGTTACAGGTACCGGCTATAAAGCCATAGACGGCTGTGAAGCCGTAAATAGACAGCTACAAAGCCATAAGTAGACGGCTATAAAGCCGTAGTCGGCTGTGAAGCTGAAACCAGCACAAGAGCACTAGTAACGTGTAGCAATCTGCCTACACGAGTTTGGTCAGCTCTTAGTTGGCTCCTCACCTCCAGATTTTAAAAATCTTTCAGTCATCCGTGCAAATCCCCACCACCACGGCAAGGTGGCTGACCACGGTGGGGCATGTCCCTAGTCACTCCATTAATTAAATCATTCATTGGTTTGACTCGTACGACTTTTTCCAGTAGCCAACGTCTCAGCAACAGACAAGAGGATTATCCAGCAACTTTATCAACTTTCGGAAGTCGCAGTTTTGCTATCCTGTCGCTAGGCCGATCTTGGCAACAATGTTTACGCAAAAGAATACAGTTTCACAACATCCGTGTCCATTCGACGTTTCCCCGGACTCGGCGACGACATTTTCGACTGTCCTGTAAGCAAGTGGATGTCTTATAGAATATTTTTAACAAACAAAGTCGCAAATTACACTAAACAAAACAACTTCGCCAACACAACAAGCAAACTAGGCAGAGCTGCTGCATTAGCATAGGAGGTCAAGGCAACTGACGCAATGTGTGTTACCACTAAAAAATAAGTTCCACGCTGCAGACAAAATTTACATATTTTTCACTCAGATATAATTGCATTGCGGTCAAAAATCTAAAATATTTGTTTAATTGTGGCATTTCAATCATAAATCACATAAATTACAGCTATAATTTCTACCTATTTCAGCGCTTTGATAGGTCACGTGTTCACAATCAGCTGGCAATGTGTAAACAGAAACAACCATGCGACAGATAATTTGTTGTGACACATAGTACGTTAACTAGTTTATCTTTTTATTAATATTTACATATTTTAGTTGTTATAGACACAAAATGATAGCTAGAATGTCACATGCCAACTACAAGACACAATCGCGAACTGTCACTTCTCATTTTTGCAAAATTCAACAAATCTCTAGGCTGGCAGGCTGCGAAAATCGAGGTCATCCTGTAATAATCAGTCCGTAGACATGCAAATTGCAATGCATTTGCAAATAAAAATTATAAAATTATATATCTGCTTGCTTTTTATGCGTGATTAACGCACGTAGTGAATAGTACATTTTTATTGTGCATACATTAATGTCTGCAGGGCATTTTTGTTCCCTGATTGAGTTCGAAAGAAGACGCTAAAAATAGAATTTCTGCTCGCTACCACCATGCAAATGCTACGGTGGCGACTGGTGACTGCTGTGGCTGCGTACGTAGAAGCGAGCTTGCCAGCAATCCATAATTTGGCAAATAACAGCCGCAGCTGCACTGATATGGCTGTTTTGTGATTCTGCCCACACGTGCACATTTGCCACGTGCTGCACAATTACTTGAACTGCATGTTATTGCATGCTCCGCGCGCTGCTGCCTGCATTGATACATTATAAACTATGATGTAGCTCAGGGATAGTCATTATTGATTGTTCCTGAACTGTGTGCAGAAAATGTGTTGGGTCTTTGCACCAGAAACCAGTACCGTAATCAGGGCCCTGAAACACCTGCGCAGCTGCGGGGGCGCAGAGCTTTATTTGCTGCTGCGGACGCAGCGTAAATAGCTATATGCTACGTCGTATAGCACTGCCAGAAATACTTCAGAAGCTGCAGGAAGAGTTTGCACTTTGCACAAGCACGCTGCTTCACGTGGGATTGCCGTTACGCCCCGGTTTCTATTTCCGCCCACGTCCTCTATCTGCCCAACCTCTCCATCGGCGCGAGACAGTTTAGGCACCCACTACTTGTATATTTTAATATTTTACAAGCGGACAGGTCGCTACGTACGTTTCCTGTCCGCTTGATCTTTGCCACAGTATCGGCCTGCGGTCTCCATTTTCGGCCCTTCGGACCTTAAGGCGGACTGCGGCCTCGATACGCAACGATACGCTTAACGCTGCAGCGTAGCCGCTAGCTATGATGCCGATGATGCGTCACCATGGTGACGACGTCGATATGACGTCACAGCCAATCGCAGTCAAAATTGAAATATTTCACTTTTATAGAATAGATACACCTTCTATTTGTAGCTTACGAGATTTTCACGTTGCAATTAAGCAATATTAATAATAAGTCAATAAACAAATTAGCTTACGACCCCAACCGTGCGGTTTCAGTAAGTTGAAAATAGCTTCATCGATACTTGCTAATTCAACGTAATATGCATTTATTATTATTACCCGGTATCAGTGTTACTAAGCTCGTTTAGCAACGTGGTCAAGCCAACATGCAGGGGACGAGGTCGAGTGGTCGGAGGCCGCGAGGGGTGAAGGGTAGAAGCGTTGTTTTATACCCCACGAGGAAGTCCATTTTTACGCGCAACAGCTACGCCGCGCGCGTCTTAACCATGGGCGTCTGTCTCTGTGTGTGTCTGTCTGCCCGTCGCACTCTGCAGCTCTATCAAAACGGTGCAAGCTAGGATCATAAAATTTTCAAGATGGGCTACCACAAGGATTCTAATTTTTGTGACGAAATTTCGAGCCCCTGGGTGACGGCCGGGTTCTTTTTGAACGAGGGCGTGAAAGAGCGGTACCCTCTAAAAAGTTCTTATTTTACAGCTATCGGCTCGTCTAGCATAAAAACGGTTGCAGATAGGCGCAAACATGCTGCTTATCATAACAAGCTCTGGTGAGGAGCTTTTTAGGGCTATCAACATCGGTGACCTTGGTCGACACTGATCACTCAAAAAAGAGTTTTAGTGATTTTTTTTGGCGATTTCGGACTGCGACACAATTTAAGACTGAATTATTGTGCCCAAATGGTTGGATATAGACCAAGACAACCTGCGTATGAATTTTTTTTAGCATTAAACGTATTTTTAGCAGTCCCAGTCCCGACCTCCTATGTTCAAAGTGGCCTGTGCACGCGGGATTCAAAGAGGGGTATCCTCAAAAAGTGGTTATTTTACTCCTAATGGCTCGTCTATCGTGAAAACGGTTGCAGACGGGTAGATACATGCTGCTTATCATAACAGGCACTAATGACGAGCTTTTTAGCAGTGTCAACATCAATTACCTTGAATGACTGAACCCCCAAAATAGAGGGTTTTAGTGTTTTGTTTGCAATTATTTTCGGCTGCGGCGCACATTTCAAGAGTGAATTGCACCGAAATTTCTAGAGATAAATTGGAACTATCTACGTATGAAATTTTTAGCATAGAACGTACATCAGTGTTTTTCAACCTTTTTGCTGCCGCGGAACCCTACACAAGCGTGAAGGTCACTCACGGAACCCCGTGCGCATTGATCCGTGAGTCCAGCGACGTACGCGAGGTAGAAGCTATAAGCAGTGTTTGAATTGTGAAAAATTAGCTTGGCAGATGCTCGCGGAACCCTGGGGGTCAGCTAACTGTATACATACGATTTACGTCACAATTCTGTTCGGTCTCCGACCGTCGAAAAGTTCAACACGGGTTAATTTTTCACAATTCAAACACTGCTTATAGATTTATTCTTCCATACGTCACTGGACTCACGGATCAATGCGCATGGGGTTCCGTGAGTGACCTTCACGCTTGTGTAGGGTTCCGCGGCAGCAAAAAAGTTAAAAAACACTGATTTGGGTAGAGCGCAACCAGCGAAATATCAATTAATTTATATGTCAGGTCAATCCAGTATCAGTTTGGGAAAAGATTAATTACATACAAGGAAAGCATTTTATAGAATAATTTACCTGATAGTTTGAAATTAATGCATTCTGCATCTGAATTTAAAGAAAACCTACACCATTTGTTATATTTGAGCTTGGCTCATATAGTTCACTGTCATGAGTGCTAAATGTGTTGTGTTATTGTGCATGATAAATATCTTGTTGACTGTGTGCGTACACTGAATTTTTAAAATTGTTTTGTTTTTGTTTGCTTTTTTGTTTAATTGTGACTGTCTTCTTTTTTTCTTGCTTATTGTATAATAATGCTATTAATTGATTGTGACAATGGGTGGCCACATTTGATGGGTATATGTTTTTCTGGCAACCCTCCTGTATTATTAACTGTTGTTTAGTTATTGTGTTTATTTTGGTTATGGAAAATAAATTTTCTCTCTCTCTCATTTACTGATATGCTTTTATTGCAATTTTAAACAAGAAATATGAGCCAATGCTCACGAGACGCGCGAAAGCCTATAGCAGTTCCGATTCAGTTTGGGGTGTTCACGCTAAGTTAATATACAAATAACAAATTCTATATCTGGATCGCATATGCCTAACGATAGTAACGTGGCGCCACTTTGTGAATGATATAAACTTTTGTCGCAGCCCAGAATCGCCAAAAAATCCATAAAACCCTTATTTTGGCGTTCAAGGTCATTCAGGGTCATTGAATTCGGCGCCAATCGAGAGCCAGTGTACGACTTCCTATTAGTGATTAATAGTAACCTAGGCCCTATCTCGTACCGTTACTGAGATACAGCGACTTATTGGCCAAAAATCGCAAATTTTGCCCACCCCCTCTCATTTAGCACCCTCGTGTGGGGTGACCCCTTTCGAATTTATGGAAAAGCTTTACGGTTCCTGAAACTAGAGTCTTCCCTGCAGCCGACGGTGAAGATTTGGTGATCCTATCTTGCACCGTTTTCGACTGATCCGCCCGTGTGACAGACGGACAGACAGACAGACGGACGGACGGACGGACGGACGGACGGACGGACAGACAGAATTGCGGTGGCTAAGACGCGCTGAAAGCAGTAGCTGCTTTCGCGCGTAAATACAAGTATTTGCATACACATTCATGTTCATTATAGTGATTTTAATAGCGTATAAGGACAAAATTAAAGCGTGGTTGGATATTTAACACACGTTTATGCAAATTCATCACAAAATGTGCCGTTGGGAAAACCTTTCAAAATCGATCAGTATTTTTCTAAGTCACGGGCAAAACTTGGAGGCTTACTTTTTGGCCTTTAGTCAATGTCTTTAGAACGTGTGGCTATTTTCAGTTTGTCTGAAATGTTTATTGCTGGTCGTCGCAATCGCAACTACATGCACAGTTAATAAGCTTACGTTATTGCAGCGCACTTCCCATGTGATGAAAGTTATCCTGTAGCTAAATGCAAACGTTTTGTATTATGACGAACAACATCATTTGCATACCGCTGTTGAACGGTCGGATGTTTTTTGCTTGTTTGCGGAGTCAGGTTGAATTTTTATGAAGCCACCGAGTGTCGTGATTTAACAACTGTGGCATATTGAACGCAGCAGGCTTTAGGCTATTTCACGATATTACGGTTAAGGTTGGGTCATTGAACTGTAACTCAACTGTGAAATTAAAACTGAAATGCTTTTAATAACTTGAAACTGTAAAATTATCAAAAAACTATAAAAAGAATTTTTAAAAACTAAAACTATTTCACAACAAAAATTGGAATTACAATTGCCATATGAAATTTAACATAAATCAGAGTGAAAAAATAAACTGCAATGCTGCAATGCATAACAATTAAAACTAGAAATATGGGGCAGAGCCCAACGTAAGACCGCCCGGCGCCGTAAGTCCGTCGCGTGAAAAAATTTAGGGGGTTGAAATTTTCCTCGTAACAAAGTCGCGTGGCCCGAACTCAAATAGGCCTACGTTAGCATACACAAAATGCTCATTGTCGACTTTGGGTAGGTCAACATCCGCACGCTAACCGTCGCCGTTGGTGAACCAAAGATTTACCAATTTTTTTTCTTCGACGCGGAATGAAATGTGATCGATAATGCTTTTTACCGCTTGTCGATATCTAGATCTGTTTTAGAAATATTCACGGTCACAATCTGAAGTCAGCATACACAGAACGCGCCTTGTCGACTTGGGGTGGGTCAACATCTGCGCGCTAACCTTCGTCGCTAGTTGACCTAATTTTACCACATTTTTTGTTCAACGCAGGAGAGACAGTAGGCTAGTTGATAACGCCGTTTACCACTTGTCGATAGCTTAATACAATCCAGAGATATTTGCGGTCAAAGTCGAAAGTTGTTTTACATCGCGCCAAATTTTGCCTTCCCAAATTTTAAGGGGGCGGTGCTCCCAAAAGTTGTACCCGGGTTAACACTTTAACCTAGCAGCACATTACGTGGTAAAGTTTCATGAGGCTACTACCCTTAGCTCTAAAGTTATAGGCGCGCATATGCTACATTTAAGCCAATTTTTGACCCCCTCCCTTTGCAAAAAATTGTTGGGTTAATCCCCATCCCCTCTGGGGTGTGGCTTAGCAAGACTTGGACATTCTGTGGCGCTTGTAACAATTCCGGGCGCTGTACCCCCCTAGGGGCTGAAATGTGGTCTTTCAAAAAAGTCGATTTTGTGGGTATAATTGCACCTCTAAATGTCCGTGGTTAGTGGATCAAAGTTCACAGAATTTTCACCCAACGCAGGAGGAAATGCTGTCGATCAAATAGTTTTCCGATTTTGGATATCTCTGTCCGTTCTGGAGATACTCGCGCTCAAAGTGGAAAGGGGTCCGAAATCGGGCCAAAGTTAGCGTGTTTTTTGCCACCAAATTTTTTTGGAGGCAGGCCCCAAGCTTTTGGACCGGCATTTGTAAACGGAACATGTTTTCGACAATGCGGCAAAATTTCGCGGAGATCGGTCCACGGATCTTGGAGATCTCGCGTTGAAAAAAATGAAAAAAGAAACAACAATAAAACATAAGAGGCCTTCCGGGAACTACCCTTCCGGGCGGCCTAATTAAATAAGAATTACGCATAACGATAGTAGCGTGGCGCCACCTTGAGAATGATATAGACCTGTGTCACAGCCCAAAATCGCCAAAAAAATTAATAAAACCCCCTATTTTGGCGTTTAAGGTTATTCAAGGTCATTGAATTCGGCGCCAATCGAGAGCCAGTGTACGACTTCCTATTAGTGATTAATAGTAAGTTAGTAACCTAGGCCCTATCTCGTACCCTTACTGAGATACAGTGACTTATTGGCCAAAAATCGCAAATTTTGCCCACCCCCTTCTCACTTAGCGTTTTCGTTCGGGGTGACCTTTTCAAATTTATGGAAAAGTTTTACTGTTCCTGAAACTAGAGTCTTCCCTGCAGCCGACGGTGAAGATTTGGTCATTCTATGTTGCACCTTTTTTGACTGATCCACTCGTGTGACAGACGGACATACAGACGGACAGAATTGCGATGCTTAAGACGCGCTGAAAGCAGTAGCTGCTTTCGCGCGTAAAAATTAAGCTTAATATAAGTTTAACGTCTAACCATAACAGGTGTGGAGAAAAAGCTCATGACCTGTACAGCTGTTTAAACGCAACAATGACGAGCTTTCCACATGCGTACAAACGGGCTGCGTATAGTCTTTACCATTAATGCATTGACGTACAGGGTGAGCGAAAAAGTAAGCTATTGTACTTTTCCATATCTTCGCTAAATATTGACCAATTTTCAAAATTTTTTCACCAGTACATCTGTAAGAAATTTGCTACTCAGTGGCATGTATATCACACTTATTATGTCACTACACTACCTTGTAAAATATAAATATTTAAAAACTTACTATATTCACAGATGGTAATAAGGTCGAGTGGTGAATTTTTGAAGTATGTAGGCCTAAGTGAAATTTGAATATGGGTTATAGTAAATGTCAAAAAGGTTCACGTGTAGCTACAAAGTAAGTTTTCATCTTTCAAAAATAGTGCACAACATGTAGGGCCGCACAATTAAAATACATTGCTCTGTATGCTCATGCAGTTAACTGAGAAAACATTGCAGCCATCAACCAGCATTAATGTACATTGAAAATTAGTGCATAGTAAAATCGTTCAAAATATTTGAAAGAAATGTTCATCATGTCTTCCAATGTTTTTGACACTTACGATTACTCATTTTTTAACAGTAAACTTCAGTGGTTCAAAAATTTACCATTAGACCTTCTATCCATCTGCAGAGATGTATGTTTTTGGATATTTATGTTTTACAAGGTAGCGTAGCTACATAATAAGTGTGTTGCGCATGCCCCTGAGTAGCAAATTTTTTTACAGAGTCCACTCGTGAAAAAATTGTGAAAATTGATCAATATTTAGCGAATATATGGACAAAGTGCAATAGCTTACTTTTTTGGCCCACCCTGTATAGCTTAGGCTGCCTCATTTCGCCGACTTAAATGCAAACTGCACGTGTCACAAAGGAGTGAAAATGCCATTCAGACTATAGAGGTAGCAATCTCTGGCGGAATTGGCTCAGTAGAAACGTTATTGAGAGCGTCAACGTTTTTTTTCAACATCGAACGTCTGGTTGGTAGGCCTACTAATTAGAATGCAATGGAAATAGCCCTTGTGGCTTAAAGCGCTGCGGAGGTGATGAGCTCCAACGCAGCGGACGTTGATCATTTGCGAAAATGTTCTCTTTTTGCTTACATTTTTTCTTTCTTTCCTTTTTCTGTTTTTTTACGTCATCACCATTTTCCCTCTAACTTAAATTTAAAGGGAAGTCATATAACAGCAAGAAAAATATTGCGGTGGCAGTGATATTTAGCGTGGCTCTCCTGTAATTAAAGCTGGTGATATAAACGTATAAATAGCTGCGTTGTAGATTAAACCAGACTTATTGGCAATTGCATCAATCAGTCACGTCGAAACGCAAAAATTAACGGGTAAGTTATATTGTTATTCAAGAACCGCATTCGAATTTTTCTTCAGGGCTCGGAAGCGTCGATATCGTCCATGGCTATAATGTCACTGTCGTACTGTTACGTTGGTTGCAGACTTGCAGTGAGCTGAACGTCAGCTGGACAAAGGCATCAAGGCGAGCAGTGTCATATTTGTCCGTGTGTAGTTGAGACACGACGAATTCGACCGTCCGTTCGCTGATCACTAATACGTATGCGCGTCATCGAACGTCTCCAGGACGAATTTGATGGATCAGAAAATATGACCGTGTGACGGCTGACATGCATGGGCATTGCGTTTTGAGACCTTTATCACCCAAGCACGCGTTGAGCGCATCCTCTTCACTGATTGTTCGATGCACGACCGAGCGAGAAACTAAGATTGCTCGCACTCATTCGCTTCGTCTGTCGTTACTCGTTCGTTCACCAGTCGCACACCGGTTAGCTTAATTCCGTCACTGAGCAATAAGCAATAAAGTAGTTTATTCATTGCAAGTGAAAACGTGCTTATACTATACACTCACTCCAGACCAAGTACATTTATAATATATTTTAGAAGTAGAAAAAATGTATATGCACTGCAATGCATTCTATAACCAGTGATTATAGTCTGGACAATACAGAGTACAAGTACGAGTATATGGGAATGGCCACCGCGGCGAAAACTATTTACATGAGTGTCATGTAAAGGCCTAGGCTATCAGCAGTGGCGTTTTTCACTCTGTGAAAAAATTGGCGACGTCTGTGTGATGGGATCGGTCACGAATTAGCTGCATCATTTCAAGCTCTTGAGTTTTTACGAGTTCCTTCCACTGCAAACCGTCAGCTGTCCAATGCAGTTGTTGCAGTTGCCATGTACACACACGTTTGAATTGGTTTTTTCACAGCAACCAATCATAAATGACTCTAGCATTTTATCGACGCAGCGTGCAAGTGCGCTTGTTTCTTTGCAGTGAATGGACGAACAGTTTAGCCGCAGTTTCCGACGCACAGTTTGACTATTAGGTTTGACCCCCAAATAATTATTGTACATTTACTCAGGATTCTGGTGGACATTTTAAAGAATATTCTTTTTATGCATCTCATTAATGTGTATTTTTTCGTTTGTATTTATAATTGACCAGCGTAGAGTAATATAATAATAATAAGTACCGAGGGTAAAAAAAAAATAATAAATAAATAAATAATAATAATGCGATCGAGAGAGCAGGCTCGTGGGTTTGTCAAGCCATAGTGCAAGAGATTGGGTAGCGCATCATTGATATCACCGAGGACAGCAGGGAAACTACACGGTGTTTCATAAAAGGGGACCCCATTTTGTTTTTTTCATAATTTACTCCAATAATGATTAATTTACATGAAATTTTTACCCGTTGCGTCGAATGCCGTTAGCCGGATGCATGAGTGTTACAGACGGACAGACTACAATATTTGTCACAATACTCGGCATTTGGTGCCGCCTATAGCAATGGCTTTTGTAATACAATGCTGATAAAACTTCATTTTTACGACGGATCACAGGTATAACAGTTGAATCTTAATAACACTGCTTAGCTGCAAATAATGATTTCTAACCGCAACAGCAGATCAGGGGGCCTAAGATATGACGTGTGGGCTCTTCATAGGATTATAGCACACACGATTGGCTTTTAAAATCAACCCGTTTCCCAAAATGAACATTGTGGGCTAAATTGCGTAATGCACACTGAGGAAATCACGGATCAGAAGACAGGAGCAAAGGCCGGTGGCGCGCTGCGTTAGCCACGGCCGAATGTTATTTGCGACGTCCGTGGCAATGCGTTGGAAAATACAGCCACGCGCTGCGACCACGGAGCTGCTGCAATCGGTGCGTGGGACATGGAGCCTGCCAATAGCCAAGCTCACTACGAAACGATTTGGAATTTAGTTAGCACGTTAGCTCAACCTGGCCGTCCTTACAAGAATGAAATCTGCCGGTATGTGCTGTCTCAGCGAGTCGTGATACCGGATCATATTATAACGAAATCAAACAGTTTCCACTTTTTCGGCAGTAAAGAGAATGACTTTTGGAATATCGAACAACGTCGAACATTAAACATATTAATATTTTCAAAATCAGTTTTACCTGATTTTAATGGTTTCGCATACATCCCTTGTCCACAAGTAAAGTACGCTTACGTTTCTGCCAATTTGTCTCAGTCTAAATATCAAATCGGTGTACCAAAATGTGGCTGTATCGTGAATGCGTGGGAGGCCGGGGCCGGGAATTGTCGGTCGGGTACTTTGCAAAATGAAGAACGCACGCGATCCCGTAGCCTGGTCCCTCTTCACTAGAGATGAACGAATGCGTATAATTTGATAAACGTTTTTTCTGTAATCTCTAAACCGTGCTTTGGCGCAAACACTACGTAAGACCTGCGATCATTATTTCAGTGCCACAGCCCAAAAAAATGCAGCCCGAAAGGTATTTTTTCTTACTTTTATCTCCTGAGGACTTAGATTTTAAACTTAGCTAAATGTTCTGAGAGACACTATAAACGTGTCCAGTTACCAACTCACTTTCGCTAAATTTTGAGCTTAAAATAACACATCTAGAGTGAAAGGTACGTTGAAGAGGTTTTTTGGAAGTATGTGTATTATGGGAAACGAGCAGTCGGTGTGCATGGTGCCCCGTGGATTTCTACACCGTGTCTCAGAAAAGAACAGTCAAAATTGTTGTTGTCATAACTTTGTCAACTTTTTACTAATTTTAATAATTTTTGGCATGTTGATGGCTAGGATGACGACATTATGTGAGGTGTACTCATTTTCCACCTCACCTAATTTATGTCAATGCACTACCATGTGTAACATAGATGCTCCAAATAGTTGCATATTGCTGAGTTGTCGTCTCAAGTAAGCGCTGTAACGAGTTAATTAGGCTCAAAATACACTAAAATGTAAAAATTTGACTGTTTTTTGAGACACGGTGTAGGCTGTGCGGTAGCTTACGATCACCATCATTATCGCTTAATAACTTCCCAAACGTTTTTCGTTTAAACGCATACGGACATCGGTATTTCTAAAGCAGTCTGCTGGGTACGATCAATTTCCGCTATTGCTATCGGTGTGACGTCACCGGTAGTGACGTCACGTCGAGATCGATACGCATCAATAGAAGAGCTCGAACTTTGCCGCGCCAGCCGCAGCAGCAGCAGCAGCGGTAAAACAAGCCGAGTGGATTGACACCGCAATTAGGCGACGGAAGATTGCGTTGTCCTTTCCGATATTTACTTGCTTATTCTTTGTTATTGAGTGGTTGATTAAGCAGCGCCATAAGCAAAATGCACATTGCCGGTGAAGACAAAAATAGAAATGAATACCAAAAGAAGAAAAGTACACTGTATCCACAAAATGTAGTAGGCCTACAAGTTGTAAAGTTTTATTGCAAATTTTCCACACAGTCTGCCAGTAAATTCTTTCAAAAATCTGTCGAGACTTGACAACACATTACAACGCCATCGATCGCGTTGCGAAGTTAGCGTACAATTTTTTCTGGAACACAGAGACACAGTGTAGAATGCTTTGGAATACGCGTTGTGGTACAGAGCAGTTTAGCCTAGTCACTCACTTTCTATAATCTAAAATAATAAAAAAAATAATGTTAGAAATAGACTAAAGCCCTAACCCTCAAATTGTACGATGTATCTAAAAGCAAAACAACACTTGCCGTCAGTGGCGTCATTTCACTAAATCCTTGGGGGGTCCACTCTCTCCCCC
>Ga0056128_1007031_pt1 | contig 14190 bp, 8 predicted proteins | sample WorMetLIZISLAND2_FD_71113 | JGI IMG/M metagenome (GOLD analysis project Ga0056128, IMG submission 71113) | Marine gutless worms symbiont microbial communities from Max Planck institute for Marine Microbiology, Germany - Olavius geniculatus... ... | reverse complement strand
CAGTATCTCTCATTTCATTTTTCTTTTAAACATTTCAGTTCTTTTTAGTTTATGTGCTAGATTAAACTGACAGTGTGTTTGTCAGTTTTTGAGTGCAAATTTTTCATTGTAATTGTAATTCATCTTCATCATCATCGTTGCTATGGCAACAGCAGCAGCAGCAGCATGTCTGTTGGCAACAGCTGCTGCACGCTGATGCTCACTGTTTCGACCGCCTCTTTCTTCGTCAGTACTTCGTACCACCTCATATATGTGCACATGACATTTAGACTTGCCATCAGCAGGCCGTGGGTTCGACTCACGGTCGGGTCGCTATTAAGTGGTTATAACATGGATGGGTGAATGTATCCGGATAGATGAGCCATTTAAGTATATAACCAACACCAAGGTCAACTCAGCCTTCCATCCCTGCGGGGTAGGTAAATCGTGTACCGGCATGTATGGCTGGCTGGGGTCAAGGCGGGGTGCGTTTACCTGTGTCAGGACTGGTGGCAGGTAACACTGTCTGATCTCATGTGACTTGGTAGCTTTGAGGTGGGCTGTGCTACATGAAAAGTCACAGTATAGACAATGTGTGTGGTCTGCGTGTAGATCGACCACGTGCACAAGTACCTGTAATAGTACACTGTGTCTGATAAAAAACGATCCCCTGGACATCATGCAATAAAAATGTCAAATCTAAATGAATCTTAATAAAGTTTCGTACACTTAATCCCCAATAAATTCCTGCCAAATTTTGTTTTAAAATATCATTTCGTAGCGAAGTTAGTAATTGTTGAATATCGATAACAAAATATCTCCGTTACCGATATGGCGTTACACAAGTGAACCCCTCTGTTAATGCACACTTGCAACAAACAAACCCCAACAAACAAGAACTGATTCTAACAAAATTTTACGTTGACAGTGCATCGTTTGTAGGCAATCAAGCTGCCAAATTTCAGTAAAATCTGCCTAAGCAAACAATAGCTACAGCAGCTTTTGCGAGCTTACCCCCAAAACACTTCATTTTCAGGTCTTTGTGGATAACGTTAGACACAAAGACCTGAAACTGAAGTGTTTTGGGGTGACCTCACATAAGCCGCTGTAGCTATTGTTTGCTTAGGCAGATTTAACTGAAATTTGGCACTTTGATTGGCAATAAATAACGTATTATTGGTGTTTAACTTTGTTAGAATCAGCTGTTGTTTGTTGGAGTTACGCAAATGTAAAATAACAGAAGGTTTTACTTGCGTACCGCCATATTGGTAACGGAGATATTATGTTATCAGTATTCAACATTTAATAACTTTGGTAAAAAATAATATTTTTAACGAAATTTGGCAGTCGTTAAGGAAATTTATCGATGATTAAGTGTATGAAACTTTATTTTGATTTATACAGATTTGACATTTTTATTGCACGATGTCTAGGGGGATTAGTTTTTTACCAGACACAATGTAGTAGTAGTAGTGTGAGTGGTAGTAGTTAGGCCTATGTGAGTGTGAATGCGTGTGGTCCACGTGTAGATCGATGACGTCGACAAGTACCTGTACGTGGGCACTACATCCGGTGACGTCATCATTGTCAACCTACATATGCAGAAGCTGCGAGGCACTCTGCCGCCAGTCAAGAAGCGCTTCAACATGGGCGTCACCGCCATAGGCCAGTTCAAGTCCGGCGAGTTTGTAGTTGGAGCAGGCGACGGGCTGATCTGCCTGTGCGACCCCCTCTTCAACCGCACCGAGTATTTAACCTATCTTTCTATCCTCGAGGGTATTTGGGGTGGCGCAGAGACGTGAGGGAACCCGTTCCCTGTTTTTAGCCGACCGTAGTAACGGTCGTGCTTATTACCTTCGCCAAGGAGGTAATTTTTTTTGTCGGTTTTTGTTTGTTTGTCTGTCTGTCTGTCTGTGAGTCAGCAAGATAACTCAAAAAGTAACTCAAAAAGTTATGGACGGATCTTTTTTAAATTTTGAGGGTATGTCGGGCCTGGCATAAACTACCAGTGATTCAGTTTTGGGCATGATCCGGCAGGAATCCTGGATTCTGGATCACTTTAAAATTTTCGTTACCATTGCGTTAAAGGGGCATAAGGGAACGGCTGGCAAAGCGAAGATGGTGACGCCACCTGGCGAATAGCTTTGCCTTGGCGGAGGTACCTGCGGGCTATGACTGCTTTCTAGTTTACTTATTTATTTTTTTAATAAACCAAACATATAACAAACGTATATGCAGAAGTAATTGAACTAAATACCAGTATGGCACGATGTTGTGTTCGTCTGTCTCTGTGTGTTGTCTGTAACGCACGCATTGTGGCTAAACGATACTTCTTCTCGAAAAACTGTCTTAAGAAGCAAATAGGGTTTCACGATCGCTATCTTGTGGGACCCTGCACGATCTCCTATTCTCACAAGTGGGAGTACTGACTGACTGCACCCTTTTCCCCCAAACACTTGCATTGTGAATTGCGGCCAAACCGCTACGGTTAACAGTAATGTCACTACTCACTATTGACATAGGAACTTACCAATGCTTTATCCAATGGTACCATCGCCGTCTGTCTACGGACACCTGTTCTTTAAAAATAGGGAATTGCATATTGCCAGGCAGTACAGTCGGCTATCCTAGAGACAGCTGGGTTTATACTTTTTCAGAATGTAAGGAGCCTCCGTCTACTAAAATCTACAGTGTATGTAAAAAGGCTATCTTCTGAGATAACTGTTACAACATTGTCGGTTTATAACTTGTTGTTCCGTTCTCTGTGTTTGCAATAGTTTGTAATTTGTTTTACAATAGTTTTTGCAGGTGAGAAAATTATAAATTACAATAATATTGCAACTGCAACAACATAGCTTTGGTATTGGTCGTTGTTCTTTTTTTGTTCTTATTACGTTGATGATAACTGGTGTGACTGGACTACAAACATTTTATGAAGCAGTATTGTCGAAGGCAGTTATCATATCATTTTTTTCCATTTGAAGCAGTAGTAGTATTTTTGTCGTCGTTGTTTGTTTGCTATCGACAGTCATTCGGTGAAGCTGGCAGGAGCTGTCACGTCCATTTCACTCAGAGGCGAATGGCATCAGGTCTGCAAACTTGCTACTTTTTACGTTTATTAGTATGATTATTATGCGGCTGTCCTAATTGGCCGTAACTCGGGTTTTGCTTGTCGATCTGTTTGTTTGTGTCTGTCCGTCTTTTCGTTCCGTGCGGGCTTTTAACACAAAAAAAACAGAAAAAAAAACAAAATCAGTGTAAAGATTTCACATGGCAGGAGAACCAGTGTGTCATTTTCAGTTTAAATAATTGAAGGATAAAATATGCAGTTCTCGGGGGACGGTCGTAAAATATGTCGCCAGTTGGCCAACATCGTTTGTTGAATGTAATTTCCGCCTTATCTTAGTACTGCTGTTTTATATAAATAATTTTTTCATATGAACAGAATAGGGGCCTAATCATGCATAGGTTATTGTGACAAAGCTTCTGCTGTGTGCATGCTATGTGCATATAATACTTGCGTGTTTTATATGTGCGTGTAAAACGGCAGTTCTACGTCGGGACGTCGGTGAGCAACATCTATCGCTTCAACCACGTCAGTGATTTCAAGCCGCAGCTCATCAGCACCGCGCACCCCGACTGTATCTACGACATCGCTTTCGCTTTGTAAGCCACCCAGCGTCTTTTCTACGTCTCTGTTACTTCAACACTAACTGAATCAACTGTTGTCACGACGTTTGGTGATCTGTGTTTCGTTTTTCGTCATCATTTTCCATTAGGTCCACTGTGCTTGTAAACTGGTTTTGTGCGTTATCGAAAACGAAGGTGTAGTGGTGTACCAATTTTTACTTCAAAAGATCAAAGTTCAGTGTTAGGGCTACAGTTGCGCAGATATTTCATATGCTTCGTAGCAAGTTAATGCACACATCACCTACGTCGCCATTTCGAGTTAGACTTAGAAGGCTCCTACGTGCAAAATCCAGTTTGCATGCGCAACTTGCAAGTTGCATGCAACTGCCCAACACTGCGTAAAACAAAATTGCGTCAAGTTTTGGTTTTGGGCAATTTTTGACAGCTTCGATCGGTTGCATACGCCCTTCGTGCAACTTGCGTGTGAATTGTAATTTTGTCTCTTTTAGTACGGACAGTGTTTGCACGTGTAACTGTGTATGCTGCAGCAACTGTTCTCAGCTGGTAGCGACGTGTGGCTATGAAGACATTCGTGTCTGGAACCTGAACGATCATCGCGAGCTGCTGCGTATCAGTGTTCCCAACATGCACTGCTACGCCGTCACCATTACTGTCGACGGCAAGAGCATCATCAGCGGTCAGTATACTGACACTGATAGATACACACGTCTCTCTGTCTCTTTAAAGTTCGAGTTTTGGTCGCCGCTTTCGTCTCGATCAACGAAGTTACTCTACGCCGCCCCTGGTTAGTACCTGGATGGGTGACTGCGGGCAGACAGGCAGGCGCCGTGAACTATCCCAGTTGGTCTGTGACCAGCCACTGCTTCGACTCAGTTTTCTGCTCTCGATGGGATGGCAAAAATGAGTATCTAAGAATATGTGCTTTACAAGGATGCAAATGATTATGATTTTTGGTCGAGTAGTAGTAGTAAATTGTGATGGTAAATGTACAGTATGCATATGGTATAGTTTAAGCGGATCTGTGGCTCAAGCTGATTGACTTGGTCCAGAGGTTAGTGGCCATCCGGTGCTGTTCATACATTCATTATATTATGAATCGGGTGAACTATTGCAATGCGTGTGCCATGACGACAACTGAAACATAAACATTGTCGTGGCCATTAGGGCCTCTTGTTAATAGTCTATTATTACCTCCGCCAAGGAGGTTATGTTTTTGCCAGACTGTTTGTTTGTTTGTTTGTCTGTTTGCCTGTCTGTGTGTTAGCAAGATAACTCAAAAGGTTATGGATGGATCTTTCTGAAATTTTGAGGGTATGTTGGGAATGGCACAAACTACAGTGATTCAATTTTGGGGGTGATCCGGAAGGAATCTTGGATTCTGGAACACTTTGAAATTTTTGTTACCATTGCTTTCAGGGCATAAGGGAAACCGCTGCAAAACCGAAGATGGTGCTGCCACCTATCGAACAACATTGCCTTGGCGGAGGTGTGCGGGCTCTGACTGCTTTCTAGTTGTAGACTAAGACTATTATACTGCTGAGTTAGAGAGACTGGTAGAAAACTTGACGTTGACGTATTTACGATGTAATAGGCCTAATACGTGCATGGTCTGACTGTGCAATGAAATGGACACACTGTAATCTGATGTGATCAGATGTGTTCCTGTACGCGATGTTAACATAGGCTGGAGCGACTGTCGTATCCGCAGCTATTACCCGGAGTCCGGTCGCCTGCAGTACATCGTCAACAAGGCGTACGGCAGCAAGGTGACGGCCGTCACGGCCTATCACAACTGTCAGCGTTTCATCTCGGGCAGCGACCTTGGTCACGTGATCGTCTGGGAGGTTCCGGAGCCAAACTACGTGACCGACGTCAACCACGTCTACAAGCACTTCCTGCTGAAGGAACACAAGGCCGAGGTGACGTGTATCCAGGTACGCCGAAACGACAGCGAGTGTGTCACGTCCAGCATCGACGGATCATGCATCATCTGGGACCTTGAGTCTGTATTATACGTAGATGTAAACAAACCGTTTTTTACGTTTGTTTATTTTTGCACGTTTTTTGTACGTTTTTCAACGTTTTTTTATATTTTTTCCAACGTTTTTTTTTTTTATTTTAAAAAAACGTGCATTGAAATGCCTATCAAGAACCTTGACAAGCATTTTTGGAACCACAGAAAGAAATTGATATCTCATAATGATGGTACTTTACTTAGTAATTCAAATATACCAAATAGAAAGTTTTTTATGTAGTATATTTGGTTAGTCTGGTGTCATGGTCTTATAATCACACGGTTGAATTGAAATTAAACAAAGTTTTTTTACCTGTATACTGTAGTTCCAGGTATACTGCACCTACAGGCTACCGCTACAGCATTAGGCATTAGGCAAGAAGTTAAACAAATTATAACCAACGTTTTTTATTCAACGTTTTTGAACGTTTTTAATTTTTCCCACGTTTTAAGTTTTTGACGTTTTTATTTTTTAGAACGTTTTCTACATCTATCTGTGGTATTGTATCGTTTGTTGATACCTCTACTAACGCATTTATAACCGTGGTTCAAAAGACCTGTTTTTAAGTTTCATGCAACTAGTTAGATTTCTGGGCTTTGCTGGGTTTTGGATTTTTTGGTTTGTGTGATTTATATGGACAACAATTTCATTTTAAGTTCTTAATATTCTCCACAAACCTAGATGCAAGCAGTTTTTTTCGGTAAAACTTCGAATGCAAAAAAAATAACTGCACCAGTTTCTTTCGAGGGTTTTACTAAAAACTAGGCACAGACGTTTTTTTTGTGACGGACGGCTACTGGAAGTGCAGGAATTAGTTTATGCCTCATATACAACGAATGATAGACTGGTATGTCGTATATGATGAGTCCTATGTTTATAAAGAAGAAAAAAAGAAGAAAAGAGGAAAAAAAGATCAGTTGCGAGGAATTAAAGAGAGGAGCACAGAACCGGGTCGGATGGCGCCATCGTCATTGGAACCTGCCTTAGCACGCAAAGAAGAAGATGTTTATATACTAGGCCTATAGCTACAGGACGCGCGTGTTCTCTATGTTGCTTGCAGACAGCGGTCTCGTCGTCACATGCTGCGAGTGAACACTCTGTTCAAATACGTCTCGTACCACCCACTCGAGCACCAGATCATCAGCACCGGCACAGACCGCAAGATCGGCTTCTGGGAGACGTTTGACGGCGCTCTGATCCGTGAGCTGGACGGCTCGCTGACCGACTCTGTCAACGCCGTAGACGTAAGTGATGACGGCGTCTACATCGTCAACGGCGGCTCGGACAAAATCATCAAGGTCTCTCTTCTTCTCAGGGTTCTGTGTCTGTATGTCTGTCTGTCTGTCTTGTTGCGTGTTTGTTTGGATGGTCTACTGGCCAACTCAGTCAACGCCGTCGTCCTCAGTGGCGGATCAGACAAAATCATCAAGGTCTCTGTCTCTCTCGAACTCTCTCTTGTTAGCTCCGACGAAAAAGGAGATTATGTGACAACTAGGTCTGTCCGTCTGTCCGTCTGTCCGTCTGTCTGTCCTTCTGGGTAATTTTGTGGAATATTATTAGTTCATGATCGAGGCCAAGGATCGAGGCTCTGGTTAGATTTTGGTAATGTTTGCCATTAAAAATAGAACGTAAAATGACCGTTTCCAGCAGGCCTGTCGAGAGCCACAGCGGGACCCGGGGAAGCATTCTCGTGGGGTCCCAAAACATTTTCAGGGGGCCGCTCTGGGAGAAAATTTTTTTAAATTTTTCTTTTCAAAATGGTACATTCTGGCGTACTTTATAATTATTTCTGGCCGACGGCGGGGCCCCTCAAACGTCGCTGGGCCCGGGGTAGCTTACCCCCTACCCCACTCTCTCAACGGGCCTGCAGGGTTTCCAGTTATGGACCGATTTTGATGAGATTTTACGGCGGCGAAGTAACACTCATGTCAGTACTGAATGCAGGTGTGTAGGTGTATACGCTAGTATTGCTGATGTGTATAACTGCTGGCATGTATAGACCTCTTAAAATAAGAGGTCTATGGCTGCTGGTGTACATGTGTGTACAGCTGTGGTTGTACGACCAAGGCGAAGTGACGCACGTCGGGATCGGTCACAGTGCCGCGGTGACACGCGTTGCCATTGCACCACACCAGCACACCATCATCAGCACTTCCGCTGACGGAGCGCTGTTTGTCTGGCAGTTTCCGCAACTACCTCCGCCGCCCGTCGACATCTTTGAGACGAACTCGGCGGCCATCGAGGCGGCGGCCGAGCGCCACGAGGACGAGGACGACAAATGCCTGGTCGCTAACCGACCGGACGACCCGATTGAATCGGCGTGCATTGAGAAGGCCGGCGTTCTTCTGCCGATGACCGACGAATGTCGCGAGGAGACCAGTTGAAGTCACAGATCGCGAAGTTCTGTCAACAACGCATGCATGCACGTTTGACTGACACGCTGAGTTGCCCGAGTCTTACTTTGCATTCTGTTTGTTGTTGAATTTTCTTACAGTTTTTTGCTAGCACAGCGGCGTATTTCGACATTCCCTAAAAATGGCTGAGCCTATTTAGTGTACAATTCAGATGTGCATTTTCAGAGGAGTTCAAGTTCTTTGAACTTAAAAAGTGTTCGATCTAATATTCATGCTGCAAATTACGTATACCGTATAAAACTGTCTTATAAAGAGACAAATGGACTACTACTCTGTGCAGAAGCGTATTTAGGGGGGGGGCATCGCACCATGGCCCCCCCTTTGGCCCAACCATGAAAATTTTTTACAGGCAACTTTATACGAAAAGGTGCGTTTTTGCCATTTTTCAGCAAGAATTGCAAAATTCAACAATGTTTGATGGTCTTTTGTGTTTCCAAATTTCAGAAAAATGGGCGAATTTGCGGTTTCCATTGAACATTCAGAAGCAAAAAGTGTTTCAGCTTCAGCTCGCGACCAGGGGCTCTGCCCCTGGACCCCGCTGGGGCTCCGCCCCCAGACCCCCGTTATAGGCTCGCGCTCTGCACGCTCGCCATGGCCCCCTCTTTGCCAAATCCTAAATACGCCACTGACTCTGTGTCCAAAGCTTATTTGATATAAATGACCCATGTACAGGGGGATCAAGGGGACAGACGCAAGACCGCTTAATTTTTTATGCCATTGTTTACTGACAACAGAACTGCCACAAATTAATGTTCGTCTTATTTTTTGCGTTTTATTTGTTGATTAGCCTAAACTTAATTCGCCCTTTGCTGGCGTGTATGCTGTGACTGATTATCAAACTTTCTGCAGTTTGCTGTATATTTATCGACGTTGTTGCACCCTTCACAGTGCAGTAGGACTGTTTAACGTTGCAAAAAATTCACTTCAACTCGCTTGTTTTTATTTTATCGAAATTGAAATTTTGACATCGAACCATCACTATTCTATCCGACGAATTCGGTAATTAGACAGACCATTAGCGTGGTGGCGGGAACTGGAAGGGGTGTGTCCGTGTGAAATGTAAACAATAAAGTAAACATAAACGTGTAATTAAATTTGCTTGGAATGTGTTTACTGTTGTGTAGTACTGGGCAGTATTACAGTTGGTATAATGGTTCAACTGATCATAAGGTTGCTATTGAGTTAATGTTTTATTTTAATGCTAATTTCGATAGATCCGCAGAGCTTATATGCAGCCAATGAGGGGTCGGGTAAAATGCGAGGCGCGAGATGCAAGGAGGGAATAGTGCGAGGGAGCGTGCGAGGCGGCACGCGATTGGTCGGCCATAAATAGATTCCTTGCACTTTACCCACTATTCTGAACGAACGGGTGGTCGTGCTAAAGAGTGCGCTCAGTGCACAGCAACATAAAAGGCACAGCACGCACCGTGACGCGCGCCGCCGCACGCCGAGAAGCAGTCAATATTGCGATCAGCCAGCACTGTTGCTGCTTACGTAATAACCAGTGATTAGCCTACCGGGAAGTGCGAACGACCGTTACTGCATGCGGCTACCAGCATGAAGCAGCAGTTCTGTGAGAGTCAGCTTCTCACTGTGCTGCTGTTGTTGACCACAGTGCCCACACAAATAAACCGTCGACTTCAAAGCACTACTAGTGTGAACCAAGCATGAATGAAAAGTACACATCAGTAAATCAGAAGCAGTAATTAACTGACCACGAAATGTATATATTGGCCTATGCCAGTCACAGCAGTCGTTGTTGGTCTTTCTTTATGTGTCTACATACACTGAGCTATTTGAATGCGTACTTACACTTAAAACCATGGATCGCTACTATGATATGTTCGACATGCTGACCGCTCAAGATATTACACACTCCAAGCCGACCGGACGACAGCCGAAAAGGTATAGGTCCCTACCATATTCTTTCAATAGCATGATTAATAATATAAATGTTACATGACTGTACGCGTAGTCTAGGCTTGTGCTGGTAGTAGAAAATTAAACTAGAAAACAAAAAGTCTGCTGTAAGTTCTACAGCTACGTCGCCAAAGGTAAAAGCATGTGCTGGTAATTTTCATTCTCATAGGTAAGTCCTTAATTGGTTTGTCATTTAATTTTTTATAAAGAACGTACAACATCAAAAGAAAATTAAACTATAAAACAAAAAGTCCCCGCAGTAAGTTCTAGAGCTATGCAGCGCTGCAAACACGTCCGCGTTGAATAGGCCTTATGCAAAGAAGATGAAAGAAAATTTACGACAATTTACACGTCTTGCTGTTAATCTGTTGCTATCTTGCATATGACTGGCGGGCCGTTGGTTATCGGTGGCATCAGGGCGGCACAAACGAGTGTAGAGTCAGTGACGGCAGGCTGCACAAGAAATACTTCCAAGCGTACGATGCCTCAAAGACCTGGACTAAGCGCTTCATGCGATCAGCGTTCTCTCGGCCAGACCGTCCCAACGTCATGCTGATCATCCACGAGGGCGATGAGATGGCAGCGATCGACTTCCCCCACGGCAACATCAAGCCGTTTATGTTTGATATTACATTATTTGCAAATTAAATGATTTTGCATACACTGTATTTGAGACTAGCAATGGTGCTTGGTCCATGCCTTGACGCCGGCCAACTATTACTCATGCCCCTCCCCAATAGCGTACAAAAGACCTCCCGCATCCTCGCACGCCGTTTCGCTAATTACCCCGTTCCTCGCACGAATTCCTTGCATGCTCCCTCGCACTATATCCACCTCGCACCTCGCATTTTACCATTGCCCAGCCAGTGATCATAGTTACCATGCGCACGCATGGTCCATATGCGGTCACATGTTATTTACCGTGCGCAGATCGCACACGCTTACCGTGGCATATAATTGAAGAGTTGCATGTCGCTTTTTTGTTAATGTTGCTGCTATTACTTAGTTATGAGAAGAATACTAACTTTAAAAATAATTTGAGGCTGTTTTGGCTACAGCAGTGTCGACAACTAAAGATTCTGCTTAGCTGATATTCAGTTTCGAATCGTGTCAATTTTTAGACTTTTACTATGAAAAACCTGCCACCCAAGGAACCATCCAGGGTGACCTTAGGTGACGTAATACCACCCAAGATGTCATACAATTCACTTCAGAAGTTCAGACTGTACACAGGCATGGAAATTAGACCTAACCGCAGCTTCAATGAATAGGCCATGCGAGCTCGCACGGTCAATATCATTTTCTGCGCCACATTGGATCGTGCGTGCGCACGGTCAATAACACCATGCATATGCAGCAGCTTTCATAGGCGTTAGCACGGGGTGTGTCTAGGGAGAGGCTTGGGTGTTTAGCTGCAGTGTAAATTATTAGGAAGTGTTCGAAAGTGGGACTTATTTTTATTGTGTGTGTCTTCTGGTACGAAAATCTAGTTTCTGGAGTTTTCAAGCAGGGTTGGGTTGTAATTTAGAGTTAGGATTACGGTAAATTTTTTAGTTCCGGGTATGGTTTAACTATTGTCTGTTAGAACAAAGCTGGTTGATGTGTTTTGCGGAATACGGAATGCAGAATTTAGAAAACATATTGTTTGTTCCACAACAAAAGTACATGTTTTTGAAATTCAGCAGTTGATAGTGTGCTGCTGATGCCAGTAAAACTTAGTGGTTTGTTTTTTATTTCCAACCAGATTTAGATGATATGCAACTGATGTGCAACTGTCTACGTGGATACTTTATTAAAGAATTCTCAAACTTTGTATGGCTATTTTTATTGACTGATGCGTTTGTTTGCAGGGCACAGAATGCAGGAGCAATACCGGAAATGGTTATTATTGAATTACAAGGTGACCTTGAAACAAAATCACAGTCAGCTAGTCTGAGTGGGAAGTTTGTTGGTGATCTTCATTTTAATAAATCGGTATCTGTTGCACTGCATGAACTACAAGATCATACATTAACAGTGTTGTATTTGTTAGTGCAGATTCAGCTGAAGGCAGAAAATTTAGTGTGGTTATGCTTTACCAATGTTCAGTTTTAACTTCATGTCTATTGTACTTCTTAAGATACTGTTGGTGAAAAAGTGTTAATTATAGTTTGTTTAGTCACCCACCCAGTTAGTCAACTGCCCTCCCAAATAGTTTAGTTTTACACTGCAGACTGCAGAGTGGTGCCATCAATTGATGTAATTGATAGACGTGAAGTTTTGCACATGATGTATTTTTGCACAAATTTTTTGTCATGAGCTAGTCAATATATAACGTATTCAAAAGATGAATGTTTTTAATTGTATTCTTCGTTTATGTTTATCTGAAATATATTTTGTTGTAGGATCAACCCATTCTAATTGTGGGTCATCATATATTGCATGGAAAAGTCGTTAAGCTTGAAAAGCCTTTGGTAGTTATCGTTCGGTCATCGGAACTGCATGGCAGTGAAGCAGCTTTTGATTCATCGGAGAAATCTACGATGATGGAAACAGAGGACAACTCCAGCGCCATTGAGAATCCATACTTTACTGTCACTGCTGTCATCAGGAACAAGATTGTATTTAAGACTCGACCACGGCCAATTATTTCAAATGTTCCAAAAAAGTTGTGAGAAATAGAATGAAACACTTAGTCCAATGCAGATGTACTATGCAACTGTCTGCCTATATAGAGCTGCAGAACTTAAACCAGGACTGGCTATTAATTTACTGAGCTGATAATTGGTGCAGCAGTTTTGTTCACATCAATTTTTGTTTTTTTTTGTATGTTTTTTGCTAGTATGCTCATGCGGGACATGCAGGCGGATTCATAATGCAGCCTATTAGGAGTTTTGGTCACTTTTTGTGCATGATAGCAGAATGCTTTGTGCATCAGCCATGATTTGGGCGTTTGTCTGTCCGTCTGTCTGTCACACTGCTGTATTTACATATCAAAACGGTGCAAGCTAGGATCATGAAATCTTCACTGTGAAATATTCACCCAAAGACTCAGTTTGTCGTGACAAAATTTTGTGCCTGGGTGAGGGGGTTCCCCTTGAACGAGGGCGTCAAAGAGGGGTACCTCTTAAAAAGACGTTATTTTGTTGCTATTGGTTCTTCTAGTTATGTGCACTATATCAACAGATTTTTATCTATGGTGCTTTAATACTGTTGTTCGGGCAACAAACGGTCTATCAATTTATGAGATTATTTTTATTCTTTGTTATCAAATGGTAACAAAATTACAGACGTTTAGGATTTCTAACAAATTTAAGTCTAGTAGGAAGTACAAACCAAATGTTCTTCACAGCGTTAACTTTATCTACATGAATGCAGCATGCGTCTTGGAGAACAAAAATCCCAACTATTGCTGAGATGGGCCGACCGTACCGCCTATATCTGAAGGCCAGTGTTCGACTTCCGGTTGTGGAAAGAGCAATTTTCCAGAGTGACTGCAGTCCCATACACGATCTGGTGACGTTGCTATACTGGACGCTAAAATCAGTGCTACGATAAGATACGGTAATTTGGCGCACGTAAGTGACGGCTGCAGGCAGAAGCACTGCATTCCAAATTGTGGCCAAAAAGCTGCAAATAGAGACATGGTTACTTTCAACAGCTTATAGGTAGTCATTATCGCCCTATCCAACAATATCGCCAACTCCTTACGACGTGCCGTTTAGCCACAATACATTTGTTGCAGTTGAAGAGACGACTGAATGACGACATATCGTACGGTTCGTACCCAAGGCTTAACCTAACGGTCGGCTATAGCAAGAGCAATAAAATAATTACGGTAAATTTTTATGACTGCCGGGAAGTACTTTTCTTAAACCATATTTCAATGCAAATGTGTTTTATTTTATTTACTTTTATTTATTTTTAACAGTTTCACAAAAGGAATGCCTGAGGGAATGGAATGGCACTGCTGTATGTTGCGAAGATTTAGTGGCTATATGTGCGCACGATAGGCGTCTGTGGATATGGATATATTCATGGATGTCCATGGATCATGGATATCCACGGAAAATCTGTGGATATGTATATGAATGGCAAATTTCATATCCACGGCAAGCCTGGTTGTCATGCCGACGGCCGCCGTCAAGGGGTCACGATAAAGGCGCCTGGGTAGATGAGTCGTCACGTCGGCAGCGACCTGATCCTTCCATTGTTTCCTTGGCGCATTAGGA
>Ga0056128_1007028_pt1 | contig 14194 bp, 8 predicted proteins | sample WorMetLIZISLAND2_FD_71113 | JGI IMG/M metagenome (GOLD analysis project Ga0056128, IMG submission 71113) | Marine gutless worms symbiont microbial communities from Max Planck institute for Marine Microbiology, Germany - Olavius geniculatus... ... | reverse complement strand
ATTTTTTTGCACGGGCTGCACTTTTGTGTCAAAATCCGTAAAATTTGATTGTTAAACATTGAAGCTAGGCATCTTGCTTCATATTTTTGTACTGAAGACTATGGACTCAACAGTTACTGTCTGTAGCACTGCTGTGTATATAGCTGGATATAGTTACTAAAACTGTTCCTGAAAGTTACTAAGAACGATTAATGTTAGTCATTTTGTGAGACGACGATACATGACTGATTGTTGACTAGGTAGAGAAGAAAAATGTTTGTCAATGAGACGTTTTTTAACGCTATATATGACCGTGAATTGGTGCCGTGAATTCGCCGTGAATTTTGCGACTTTTCTAAAAGTATGCCGTGATTTTTTTCACTTTTGCACCGTGATTTTCGTACAGCCCTAGTGATTAGAACTGTCAAACCTGCTGTCTCTTATTACGGCTCACCAGTCCTGTTTAGGGACAGTACATATTCCTAAGCTGTTAGATAGGTTGTATTTAAGAATATTTGAGTAGTGATTTAGGCTAGAGTTAGGGTAAAAGTTAAGATTATGAATGTTACGTTTGGGTAACAATGGGGTAATAATTTAGGCTATACGGGTAATTAGTTTTAAATGATTTGATCCACAATTTATCTGATATTAGTCGGTTTTCTTGCTGAATTTCTGGAATTTTTTCTAAAGGAGTGATTTTCAGGTTCGATATGTTATGATTATAAGTATTAATGTGTATTCCTATAGCTGTATCCTTTTTATATAATATGTCAGATATATGGTTGTTTAATTTTTTTTAGCATTCTTTTACTTTGACCTATATTTTTTGTTGCATGTGGTAAAGGTTATTAAACAAATTTCATTTTGGTGTTGCAAGTGATGTTGTCAAGTTATTTTTTATGGTATAATTTATAGATTTAATGTGATTTAGACCCATTTGCCGAGAAGCCTCCAATAGACGGATTTGCAAGAAATTTTGCACAGGGGGTCGCCTCGCGGACGTAATCACATGTTTCAAATTTTGCGTCGATCGGTTGAGGGGTTTCGGATTTGCGCGGGGTCGAATTTTGCCATTCTCCATTGACTTAGCCGGTCGCCATTAACACAGGGCTGCACTACCGCGCGCCTATGACTAGAAATAGCGTCAAAGAGCGTTTTTTGTGTCACTTTTCAGTCTAGGTCGATCCGATTGTTGACCGCACTCTGGAAGGTACTTTTTCATTTAGGTCTGTTTGCTGTCTACTGCTCTCAGTGTTCTTTTAGTCTAAACTCAAATCCATTATAAGCAGTGATTTTACTCAATCAGTTCATTTCATGTGTTCTTTTTGCATGTTTGCCGTTTAGTTTTTTTTGTATAATAAGCTTTACAAGCAGTTCTATCCATAACTTTCTCCATTATGAGCGTTAGCAGCAGCGTTCTTGTAACAACGGCATTCTCAATGAGTGACCCAGTCATTGGTTTTCCTCCCAAGAACATACATACACAGACTAAATGATACGAGAAAAGAAACAGACCGTTCGCACATAATTTTAATTTTAACTGCCGCGGATTCTGCAGTCCACCAGCTGTCGGATCCGCACGCCGCACGGTTGTTCCGCGCAGGGTATCGGAAAATCGAACAGTGAATGCACGAGCTGCGCAAGCGACTAGCAATAGCATAGAAGCATCAGCAGCTACAGCAGCTGCTGGAGTGCTAGAGATAGGGCTAAACGTGTCGTCGCTGTGACATACTGCGTGCTGCTGTGTGACAATGCTAAAAGACGCACGTTCTCACAGCTGACAGCGTCATGTACATACAACTGACTAACCAGGCGCCGTCAACTGTAGTCGCTCCAACTGAATCGTGGTGTTTATCGACTGTTTGTAAATACGCGAGTAGGCTACTAGAAGTGATGTTACGACGTAAGATAGTCCGATTAGCGCGGCTCTGAAAAGCCTCTGATTATATCGATTCGGATTTACTTTCACTCGGTGTGCATCTGGCGCTAGGTAAGTACACGTGTAGCATAATTATGACAGTATACACATACTGACTGAACTATTACTGTTTGCAATCAGTCAAGATAGTGTCATCATGCCATGCGGCAGTCCGACTAAGCCGCATAACGAGTCTTGCCCTCTGTTTGGCTGTTCGTACGTCCGTCTGTCCCGTACGAGCTCTTAACTGAAAAACAACAAAGACCAACATAATTTCGTAAAAAGCGGAATTCGTGATTGATACTGCCATCTGATGAATCACCATATTTTCACAAGTCGGAAACAATCGGATGATTCGGTCGACCCCATAATCTACTTTTTCCTGGGGGCTTGGGACTACCATCTGACACATTATGTCAGTGTACTCCACAGGTTATTTGCTATAGGCCTATGGCGTGTGACACAGTTGACGAACAAACCACGCCAAGGAGAAATGCAACTGCATAAAATGTTATGAATCCTCATAATCTCAATTTTGCTCCTAAGTTCTCGAAATTTTGCATTTTTAGAAAAAGAAAATTTCCGACAGACTAAAATGTGGGGGCACAATTGCCCGGTTGCTGGGCCACGAGACCACTCTTCTTTGCAAGCGCTGCTGCCTTCAGCGAGACGACTTCCTAGATGTCGCTAGCGTAGCTTTGTACTTGCTCAGAGCGTGATCACTCGATGAGTCATATATCGATTACAGACAGCACACTATGACTGTGACTGGGGGTGTATGTGTGAGTGTTTATGGTTAGACTGCATGCAGTACAAGGATCAATAAGCCTCAGAGGCCTATTGCGTGCTTCTGATGAGCTAAGACCGTGCAGCATCTTCTCTGTAGCCTGCATCACGCATGTGTCTCTATAGGCTTCTATAGGTGGCGTATAGCTCTTATAGGAAACCCTTAACTGAGCTACGAAGTGTCACCCACCGTATGGCCATTATTCCGACTAATCCTAACCCTAATCCTAACCCAAACCCTACGCTTAACCCTAACCTAACCGAAGCCTATAGCACTGTAGCGCGTATCTGTACAGTGGACTTTCGGAATAGTGGATTCTCGGAATACCGGGCCGGTATCTTTGACCGGCAGGCCTACCAAATTATACTGCTTGGTGACCTACATTGCGTGTGAACAATTTGCCCAGGGTTGTTGCCTGGCAGTGCACCGGGCGATAGTCAAACTAGCAACCTGGCGGTCACCAGTCAGGCATATGCTACCTTTACAGTACCAAACCACAAAGCGTTACACAAAATGCCTGCGGAGAATTTCTGACGAACACAGCTGTGCGTCAAATTTGCGGAATCAAAGCCGCGAGTTGTCACTTCTGGCTCTCGGTGGAAACTAAAACGGTTATTCAAAACTGGAGTGAAACAGTTAAAACAGTAGCGCTGGTTTGTTTAAAAAAGTTCTAATTGAGTCAGCCTACGAAAGCTGCCAGAACAGAATCGTGCGACGCCTGCTCTTCAGCTGTTTATTCGTTATGTATGCTAGTAAAAAACTCGTCATCTGTTCATCTGTATGCAAGGCAATTGTAGCGTCAGCGCCATTAGTGCATGCTGCGACGTGTTAACGTTGCACTTCCGGTAACGCCATTCACACAGCCCCTAGGCCTATATAGACACTATATAGTTAGTGATAAATTGCAATTTTTATACATTTTGATGCAATTTACCACTACGGATGCGTGTGTATTAAACTACAGTCCGAGTGTAAGTTACACCACAATCTGGAGTGGGTAAGCGAGTACGCAGTACGAACTTATACCACTCCAAACATTGGTTTGACCTACACTTATCTTACGGTCATCAATGTTCAATCGTGCAACGGTGTAAGCCTATGTAGCGCTGTTTGGCCAACCCGTTATATCATTCCAGACATTGTGCTAAACACGGGCAGCACTGTGTTACCGTAGAACGAAAGGATTATTTTTTCTTGTAGTTGAAGTTTTATGTTAACAGAAACAGCATAAACAAACTGACAGTTTTGTACGTATAAACTGAGCAGTTAAAGTAGTCCCCAGAACCGCCACCAAGTGGAAACCAGTTGCTGAAGGCGCGTACAGAGCGACGTAACTGAACTGAACTGACACGGTTTGGTTTTTAGACGAACTGACCAGTGAGCAATCATGGCGAGGTCATTGGTCACTGCATGGTTAACGCGTACGGGAGCGTAGTCGCATAGGCCACCGACGCAGTCAGACAGTGTCTATTGAAATGCATTACTGCTTGCTCATTGGTCAGTGTGTCAGTTCATTTCAGTTAGTCGCCACCAGAAGAAAAAGCCTCCCGACATCTTCGACTGTAACAATACTGTCTTTGCTACCGCGGACAGTAGCCTAATTTGTTTATTACGCTGTCAGCGTTTGACGAATGAAGTTGTACGTAAAAAGAGTACTCACATTTCACTCAATTTTTCAACAGTCTGATGCACTGCTGTAGGGTGATTTACAGAGAAAGCTAGAGCTGTGCGCGGCAATGTGGCGGCGCAGTCGCCGGTTATTACAACGCTCGGCACTGCGACATCATCTAGTGTTGTGTTATGGGCAAATTGCAGCGGTTATGGCGTGGATACGTGTAAATCACGCAGGGTTGTCACAGTGGGTGTAGGACATTCCCCCCGGACATGTTCCCCCAGGACGTCCCCCCTAGTTGGTGCCACCTCGTACGTTTCCCTCTGCCGTTTTTTTTTGAGATACCAAGACGTTTACTCCCTCTGCTTATACTGTTGCATGAGGATCGAGCGTTAGATATTAGCATAATTTCCACTGTCAGCGGGGACGTCCGTAAAGGGGAAATGTCTTGAGTGTGAAAACGTCCGCGGTTGACTGCAGGCTTGGGGGAGAATGTCCGCTCTTGTCACAGTGCGGGCCCGGCAGATTGCAGTTAATTGCACTATAGGCTGTGAGCAGCCTTAGACTAATGTCCTGCAGCTTGTCATTAACTCAGTCGGTAGCACTAGCCTATCTATAAACATCGTTATAACCTACACTGACTGTCGATATAAAGCCACGCTTTCACGCTCGATGGACTTCGTGTCTTATTGGAACATTCTGCCAGATGGCATAACAAAGTCATTGCCCATAACTGGTGCTGCAAAGACATTAGTCGCCAGCGACATGGTTGCGGGGACTGGGAGGTTAGATTCCCACAGTAAACGCAGTTCTGTACCGTACCTCGTCTGCGAACGTCGACAGTTGAGTCGGTGAGAATCACAGTGGTCCAAGTGACGTTTTCGTCAATACAGAGTATTTTATACCGCTGGAAAGTAAGCTAACTTAACGGTTGGTTGCGGTCCGAGGCCTTAACGGCGGAAGCGGCTAATGGCGGCGGTTACGGGGACTATGCTACAGTGTATTATCCTCGTTATAGTCGTATAATGTCGCAGCGTCGAGCATGTAATAACCAGCGACTGCACCGCCACATTGGCCCTCACAGCTTTAATTTTTCCCCTCTCTGTCTGCAAACTGCCGGATAGTGGTGCACCAGTTTGTCAAAACACTGATTACGTCTGGCCCAGCTGTCGCTAGGATAGCCGACTGTAGATCGTGTTAAAACCTATACGTATATATTACAGATAGGCGTGATAATTCGATAATATCAGCGCAAAGATAAAGTCGGAGTGATGGTGTGACGTCACAATATCATAAGATAGATACGCGGTAATCATGCAGTCAGAGAAGACGCTAATAATATAAATTATTAACAGTGTGATTTCTCGCGGTGTAGGCCTATGCCTGAATTTAGCCCGTTTACTGCTGGTAAGTCAAGTTACGTTTTGACGACAACAAGCATAGATGTCTGTATACGGCCGTCCTGTTAATCACTACACACTATTCGCCTACTTTCACTGCGTCTATTATTGTGCAGTGGCTCTATTGTGCATAAGGCTCTATATGTCGCGAAACTTAGGCGCTACTTGCAGCTATAATATTAGCTGTGTTACGACCAAATGTTGGCCAATCTGTCCTCAGATCACTGCGTTTTAAATTACTTTTTTGCATACTACTTTGTCTCGTTAGTGGATATCTAAAACAAAATTTGCGGGTTTTTGCTTAATTTTTGCTCACGAGCGATTTAAAGTGCCCCGGTGTTACCAATGGCCGAATTTCGGTTAGGGTTGGGGTTAGGTTTTAGGGTTAAGGTTAGTGTTCGCTATGTTACCTGGTCATATATTTCACACTTAATCGCCGACATTCTATCTAACACGTAAACAAGCGCAGAATGCTTGTAAATACGTTACGTTACTTTGTGACGTTCAGTGTTCTCCAGTTCATTTGTTCATGTTGACATAAAAACTCGAACGATGCTAAGTTAAAACGATTAAATCAATGACTGCTACGTCAAACCATCAAAAATGGTGCGTTTAATACGTTATATCGAACAGAATTTCGCTAAAAATATACATGACGTCGCATTAACTATCGAAGTGCATAATGCAATGTCTATGCCAATTTTTGCTGTTTTACTGTAAAAAATCTTTTAACAAAGAAAATAACTAAAAACCCAACAATTTTATTACAGATAATAACTCATAAGACGTAAATCTTTGCAAAAACGTTTTTTGAATTACTGAAATTTGAGGACAGGTTGATAACTTTTTACTCAAATGTTCATGACGCGCGCCAACCGGCCGAGCGGCCTTTTAATTTCGATTTGGGAGCTCGTACAAACAGACAAACGGACGAACGGACGGACAAAACTTGTAATGTGGTTTAGTACAACTGCGATATCATATTGCCAACTACTAGATCTGGTAACGCGGGTCGTAATGTTATGTGACTTACCCCGCTTACACGATAAAGCTGGCTCGTCGAGCGTTCGTCGAGCGTTTGACGAGTGCACTACGAGTTGGCTTGATGAGCTGTCTATCTCGACGTATTAAACGGGGTAATGTTGCAAACATCGTTGAAGCTGGCTGGAATCGCTCGATGAGCCGGCTTATCGAGCCAAGCTTATCGAGCCAACTTCATAACGGCACAGTGTAAAAGAGACGGACTATTTAGTCTATCATCATGAGCACTCGTCAGTGTGTAAGAATTAGCAAACTGGGGCATTGGATGAGTTGGACGGACACGCGTGAAGAGATCCTTCCCTGCATGGCTGTAAAAGACACCTACACGGGGATATTTGTTAGAATTGTCACTTACGACACTTATTTTATTATCCTGTGTTTATTTTATTTTACTATTTTTAGATTTTTAAACTGCATATTATGTTCTACTGCGTTTTACCTTCATCCTGTAACCTACACACTATTAACACCTGCGTAATTCATTGTAAACTGCGTAGCGGTCCGTCTATGCTTGAATTAAACGAATATTGTGTTGTGTTGTATATCTGAGGAGACAGAACGGCGATGTTTGCAGGCTGTTGCGCTGATCGGGAAGCCAGCCGGTGCATACAGTGAGGTCATTGCGCCGGCGTGTTCGTGACAGGAGGCTGTTACGTGCGAAGCAACAGAACCACCACTAGCAGCTGCATTATTAAGCCGCATACAGTACGACGTAACTGAACTAAACTGACATGGTTTATTTGAGCTGACCAATGGGCAAGCAGTAATACATTACAGTAGGCACCGTTTAATGGCTGGCGTCCGTGACTACGTGACTACGCGCACGTACGCGTCAAACAATGACTAATAAGCTCGCTCTGCTATGGTCACTTCGTCAAAAAAACTAAACCGATTCAGTTCAGTTTAGTTGACAAATGTTAGCATATTTTCATAATTATTGGTAGTAATCCTCCCAAGTCTCAGCTAAAAAAACAGCGAAGAAATTTCCCAGATATCGAGAATAAGACACTCTTTTTATCTCCTAGCGACTGTTCTATTCATATGACGTTCTTTGGTCATGATGTTGACGATGTTACGTGTCACTAACGACATTGTTAAAGCTGTTCTCAGACACAATGATGTTAGAACACATCAGATCGTATAGACTTCGTTATTCTGCGCAGTGACATTACGCGCCACTATTATAGCTAGCTTATTTGGGTTTAACCCTTGCTAGCTCGAAGCGCTGCATTGGGATTCGCTGACAAGGGTTAAAGCCGATCTAGCATACAAGAAGTCTGCCGTATGGCCGGCACCTCTGTCAGTGAATGCTTTTAACAGATTAGCTCGCAATCTAACAGATGTGCAAAGGTTGGGAAATGCATAAAAATGATTGCTCCATCTCTTTGCTTTTTCTCCTTTTTCCTTTTTCTGTCTCTCTGCACTTTTTTGCTTTTCCGTCGCCTTTCTGTTTCCTTTTATTCTGTCTCTGTCACGTGTACCCGTGTTTTTTTCGTTTACCGTAAAATCTTGTAGAAGCATTGTAAGTCGCTTTATCAGGGTGCAGAGCAGGATAGAATTTTGTGTATTTAAATTCAACTGTACAAAAATGAAATACTGAAGTTTAGTTTATTTCGGTTAATTTTTCTGTCGCTTTATACACATTTCCTCAACAGGGCAGCTACTAATCACCAGAACTCGCCGTTTGCTCCTAAGCTGCCGTGGTCGTAAAACCAATGCCTGTTATGGCTTCTAATAGGTATACCCAAAGGGCTGTGACGCGCTCAGCTTAAGTGAATTATTGATGGCGCTGATGTCGCCACTCGCCGGCTAGCGGACTGTAAATTTCATTCGGTTCGATTAACTTGCCTCTTGTTCCGTGTCTTGTAGCTAGCTCAGGAATAATGATGTTTTTCACGGCGTCCTACCAAACTATCAAACTATTGGGGACGGGACTGAGAGCGAAGGTGGGATTATCGGGGATGAATTTCGCTGCGGAGGGAACAACACGTTTCCCTAAAAAGCATTTAATGGGCGAAAAAATGTAAAAAAACTCCCATGCTGCAGATGATATTTGATGCATGTAGATTTAAGCCCAAACCAACACAGTTTGGCATAATAATGCTCCTTACTATTAGAATCTGGCCGTATGCGGTGGAGGTGGTTTTAGCCGCCAGGGTTACGCAGTACATTGAGCGAGTAGGCCTACATATAATTGGACGCAGGACCGCGCGTTATGTCAGCACCGGGCTGACATTTTCGCTCGTTATTTTGTTTTGTTACTTTTAACTTAGGCGCGAGTGCAGATTCTTGTTTTTAGCAGCCGATCGTACATAAACAACAGTCGAGCTATTGGCACGATTGTCGTCGTCTGTCTGTCCGTCCGTCCGTCCGTCTGTAACGGATGTATCGTGGCTAAGCTTGAGATCGTAGGGAAAAACTTTTCACACGAATGATTAGCCCGATGTCTTGGACCTAGGCTTGCAAAATTTTAGCAATCTGGTGCAAGGAGTACGTTTTCAAATTTGTGGCTGAATGAAGGGGGTAGGAAAATGTGCATTTTTCAACGGAAAACTGGCCATATCTCGAAAACGGTGAGAAAGTGGGCTTAGGTTACTAACTTACTATTAATCACCAATAGGAAGAGCATACGCCGTTTCAGACGAGATGAAAATCATCGACCTTGGATGATCTTGAAGGTCACTGACAACCAGTATGGTCGGCAATCCTAGCGACAGCTGGGCTTCTTGTTTTACGTTGCTATGGACGGCAGATGCTACATTCTGGTCGACTGGACAGTGGTGCCAAACGGTGGCATTGCGATATTGCTGCGGTTTTCTGCAGTGTGTATACATATTGAGTGGCGCCGCTCTGGTGATTAATCGACGAACGAATTGCGTGCGTCGAATGGACGATTATTTATGACTTGCTCGTCACGATTGCGCTCAGCAGTAGCAACCAACCGCTGACAACAGCCGTATAGAAGCTAGGTGAATACGGGGGAGGAGGGGGTTACTCCTAGAACTTTGAGTCACCCACACACCGGAAATAGGGGAGCATGTCAGCGTGATAGGGGCGCTGACGACAAATTTTGACCCCAGATCCATATGCATTTGATCCTGTTCTTTTGGCCGTGGTTAGCCTACATTTGAAAACAGTAAAGCATTTGCACAATATTTGTGCAAATGTTGTTCTTTTTACGTATTTTGCGGTCTAAACACGAAGGCACGGACGTTTGTCCCCAAAACATGGATAGGCCTACTGGTAGCCGACATAGATGTTGATACCGCTTCTTAGATGTTTCTCTGGTGGCCTATTTCAGTTTCTTTTTCTCTGACAAAATATTATAGATCCAGGCAAAAAGACGTTTGTAAGGCCACGCCTTGCTTGCTATTTTCATTCGCGTGAGTAGAATCGTTAAAGCCCGCTCTCCACGCATACATTGCAATGATGTTCATCGCCTAAATTTCACGCTAGGATGACACGCCTAACGCACTCACACGACGCGCAACCTCGGCACACCTCGGCCTGTGCTGTATGTGATCCAAGCTCGTGTTTTGCCACCCCCCCCGTCTCTTCGCGGGGTGAGGGGGAATATCTCCCCGCATCTCGCCAATATCGTCGAGCTCCTGGGATCAATGTCCACAGCGGTCTTGCTGATCCAATAGTCGCCGGGCAAATCCCACGAGACAGACGGACGGACCGAGAAAGAGGGGGGGAAGAGTTATATTGCGTCATTCATTCACAGCAGTGCTGAATGAAATAAAGCGTCGTGTAATATCTCAGTCATTGCAGCGTTTGTTCGCAATGTACAGATGTCACTCTGTGGACACGGCGGCAATTTTATGTTATTGAGATAACTGCGCCATGTTTCGTTCAACCGCAACAGTCACATGCATGGCTCAAAAATTTTTTAGGCCTATTTTACCCCGGTATCGAAAAAGTTAAGTAACAGTTTTGGTCAATAGCTTACGTCGAATAAAAAAGCTATACCTTTTTGATTTAACGCTTTTAAGAAAATTCTTTGTATTTTGTACTTTATAAACGCGTTTGACGTTTTTAATTGTTTATTTTCTGAATATTAATCACGAGTATGTCTAGCCTATCTGTGTTTTCATTGCGGTAGCCGCGGTTAAGCAGTAGCCGAGAGTGACAAATCACGTGTGCTATAAAAATGCAATAAAAATCGACAGACCGAAACAAAACATGTCGTCGAGTACGTTTAGGCTGCTGACTAGGGTAACCTGCAGACAGATTAGGCTTTGTCTTGTCACAAGGGTTCGAATATTATAGCTATACATGCACGCGACAACAGACCGAGTTATATTAAAGTATTCGTAGAAATTTATTTTTTGCTGAGGTCCCGGCAGCGGCGGTTGCCAAAACTTGTTGCATTTCTAGGAATTTGTACACGTAATTTACATGCCGTTTATGCAATTTTTGAGTCACTTCAGAAACAAAATAAATTTTTTTTCGTGGTTTTGCTGTGTTTTATTCTATTCTCGATGAGAATGTGCGAATCTGTGTATGCTGGTGCAGAGTAGCGATCTGAGGTACAAGCCGAAGATGAGTTCGTCGAACGTGACGATATACCTGGATGATCTGTGGAACTACCAGTGTGCCGACAAGGGTCTGCTGTTGCCACTGTTCAGCGAGTACACATGGCCTCACGCTGTTCGAGCTGCGCTCTACCTGCTCGGCATGCTATGGTACGTCTACGTCACATCAACGCTGCGTTTTTACGCGCCAAAGCAGAATGCTTCGCGCGTCTTTGCCATCGTCTGGTCGTCTGTCTGTCTGTCTGTTTGTCCGTCTGTCTGTCACACTCGTGAGCTGTATCAAAACGGTGCAAGCTTGGATCACGAAATCTTCACTGCGGGCTGCCCCAAGGTCTCTAGTTTATCGTGACAAAATTTCGTGCCACTGGGTGCAGGGGTCCCTCTCGAACGAGGGCGTCGAAGAGGTGACTACTGAAGCGGAACTGCTATGGGCTTTCGCGCGTCTCGTGAGCATTAGCTCAAATTTCTTGCATAGCCTACGGCGACGCATATTTTAGCAGATGGGGCAGCTCGATAATTCGTAGGTTGGAGAGTTAGTCGAAAAGTTTTAGGATTCTTTCCTAGCACTTTCACCCAGACGTTGACTCAATCTCCACATTTCGCTTCACAAAGCGTCTTCCAGGTCTACAGCATCTTACTTACTTATTGCCAGCGGTTGAATAAGCTCTAGTTAGAAAGTTTGGAACTTCGCCGACTTCGATTGGACTTGATATTTGCTTGCAAACTAGTATTTGGATTGACTGATCTGAACCTAAATAAATTTTTTAAACTACGTACTGACTATAGACATCGTGGACATAAATACAAATTATTCCTACCAGGCTGCAGATTCAACACCAGACATAACTTTTTCACTTACCGTGCAGGAAAAATATGGAATAACTTGCCATATGACAATACTGACTTTCCTAATTTAAATAGCTTTGAACGATCTACTACTTCCACATTCTTGGCTAGTTATTGCGCAGTTTATTTTTTCTAGTAGACCTATTGTTGTATTGTGTTATCATTGACATTCATTGATGTATACAGTTATTTTATTGTGGCATGTTAGTGGCTGCGGCCCTTTGTCATTGAATCAAATAAAACATACAATAAATATCTTCCCAACTAAGAGTAGGGTTAAGGTTAGAGTTAGAGTTAGTGAACATGCGTGTTGCAGTAGACTTATACATCTTCAGACTATCGAACCTTCGGATTATAGGCCTAGACGCACAATCTTCAGCAGGATATAACTGTCGTTTCTGAGTTTGTTTTTAACTCGAATAACAATCAGTAACAAAAGTAGTCAGGGCCAAATGACTCAGATCCGATAGAGTCTTGTTTGGCAACAACGTGCGGCTCCTTGCATAATTTTTGAAATAAAATACATAAGTAACGTCGTAAAGTTTACAGAGCCTTCGCCAGGTAAGAGAATGTTAAATATTGCACTGCTGTCCGACATTTTTTCTGGCTTGTGGTTGTGGGCTTTTTTATTGACTGGAAGCTCCTGTTCGCCCAAATATGCAGAACGTGTCTAAATTCGCCTCTGAAAAAGTAGTTTACTTTAAGAACACAGACATTGGCGGAGAGGGCGTCGCCCCGTTGAACAAAAGTAGGACTGGTCGTCACTGTAAAAACACCGCTGAGCGTAAACTGTTTTGTTTACATTTTTAATTATTAGTTTTTTTTAGTTTTAATTTTTTTCTGCTGACCTTCAACAAACTTTTTGGGGCTTTGCCACCAGTTGCGTTATCCGCTTGCGCTGTGCGTTCGTTATGGTCCGTTCCTGTTTGGATCTGGACCTGGATCAACCACTGCTGATGGACACAGCGCGTCGTGTCATAGCAAGACAGGAAAGGAGGCGCAAATGTCTCCTCAGTTTTAGCCTGTTAGACAATTTTTTTCTTTTCTGGAGAATTATTTTCAAGAAGCGCAAAATATGTGGCTAAAAATGTTTGCTCGAAAAAATCATCATGCAAAATAGAAATTTAAAACACAGTTTTTTCCCGGGGCTTTGTCGTAAATTTGTCGCTGTTTGTCGCAAAAATTGCAACTCGGTAGCTTCTACTTAATCCAGGACGCCGATCGATGGCAACAGCGAGTGCTGTTTGATGCGTGAGCGAAATGTTTCTCGTTGTGGATCAGGTGTTTCCTGGGCATAGCAATCATCGCGGACGTGTTTATGTGTTCCATTGAGAAGATCACCAGCTACACGAGGACGGTCAAGATTGCGTCGCCCGACCCGGAGACCATCGGATTCGAGGAGGTCGAAGTAAAGGTAAACGTCGTCTCTGTACACTAAGGACTGTGTTGTTTGTTTTATTGTGCGCGGTAGCGACGGCGGCATTATTTGGCATCGTAGAAGAGCTTTTCCCGTTTCTTTTGATTCGCTGTTACCAGGATAACACATAAACCGCTGCACTTGGCTTGATGAAATTTTCCACGAACGTGTACCCCGACAACGGCAAAAATCATATTAAATTTTAAGGTCACAGGTCAAAGGTCAAGGTTACATTTCCGGACTTATGGATACTTTCTCATGCTAGGCCGATAGCTACATGTATTGGCCGACGCTGACGTCATTGCTATACACATCGCAGCATTCCACGACAACTACCGCGGACATATTTAGTCTTGTGCGTTGCTTGACAAGCTAGTTTATAGCTAGTCTTATATCCATATTTAGGCAATTGTATTTGAGTAACGATCGAGCTATTGTCATGTTTTTCGTCCGTCGTTCGTCTGTCTGTCTGTTCGTCCGTATTGCGGCTAACGGGTAGGTCGTAGGGGAACACTTTGTAAGCGAATAATTAGCCATGGGTGCGCAAAATTTCAGCCATATATTTTAACGGAAACATTTCTAAATTGGGGGTTGAAAAAAAGTCTATATGAAAATGTGCGTTTTTTTAACGGAAAACTGGCCATATCTCTGAAACG
>Ga0056128_1007026_pt1 | contig 14198 bp, 7 predicted proteins | sample WorMetLIZISLAND2_FD_71113 | JGI IMG/M metagenome (GOLD analysis project Ga0056128, IMG submission 71113) | Marine gutless worms symbiont microbial communities from Max Planck institute for Marine Microbiology, Germany - Olavius geniculatus... ... | reverse complement strand
AATTTCTCGCAAAGTAACACATGCTATTAAGTGCTGATTCTCTAACGATTATTTCTGTCAAAATCTATTGCTATTGAACCAGGACTGTTGGAGTTATTGCAAAAGGTAGCAGGGGTCCGGGTTTTTTTTAGACACAGTGTACTACTTTCACCGGCCAATCAACACCCTAGCAAAACTCCCTCTATTCTTCGCTTGGCTAAAGCGTAGGGAAAGAGAGTAGGGATGAAAAGGGGAAAGGAAAAAGGCGAATGGATGGGGAGACAGGGATGAAAGAGAACCCGAGAGGGGGGACTTGACCCCAAAAATGGGGGAGGGGAACTTGCGCCCGATTTTCGATGTCGATTCCAGATTTGGGGGGATAGATGCCACTGGCCGGGGGCCGGCGTCCGATGACCAGCAGCTAAGGCCAGAACTAGGCGGGAGAGTGGGAGGGATGGAGTTGAAGGCAGCTTAGAGCTGGAAGCGATGTGTAGCCAGGCATGCCGAGTCTGTCCGTCCGTCGGGACGACCTTTCTCCCGGTGACATATCCGGCTAGCCAGCCAGACAGCGCACTGTTCCGGACATACAGCGACGACCGATGGTCGCACGTGACGGAACAATACCAGTCGAGTGACTCGGACAATTATCTGTTGGCAGCGTTACTCGGCCGTTCGCTGCTGGACGCTTCAAAGGCCCTGATCGGCCCGGTCAGTCAGCCTGTTCTCGCTCCCTCTCTCTCTCTAGTACCTACGCATGCCGGCCATTCATCGATCTGCAATCCGTACACAGCGCTCCACCGTTAGCTGGTTCACTCGTCGTTCTATGGGTAGTCACACAGCTTGGGTGATTTGTTGCTTGGGAGCAGGCAGACACCTTGGATTGTGGAATGGCGTCGGCGGAGAATAGCGTGGGTGCTTTTATGTTCATGTTGCTGTTATTAATTAGGCCTAAGCTTACTTATGAGCCGAAAACTAAAAAGCTCTTATTTTTTTGGATATTGTGAAAACGGTTTTGACAGTAAAAATTTAAACGCTATTCTGTAAATTTTGGCAATTCTATGCAGATGATATTCGTTTTCGATTAATGTCAATCTTTACCACGAAAAACCTGCCGCCCTGCAGGGAACCACCCAAGGTGTTCGTCCCAAAGTGGTGTAATACCACCCAAGATGTCACACTATCGTTCTAGTAATTGTGGTGGCTGAGACGAACAGTTTCCACGCCCGATCGCAGTCCAGCCTCACGAAAAGACTGGCGTTCGTCCGTCCGTCACTCCCGAGCTCAATGGAAATAGTTTCGTTCGGCTTTGGTGCGTCGAAAACAAAGCGGGTATCCGTGGACTTGTTGTCCGCTCAACCCCGATGGCGAATTTACGAGTTTGAAAGGGGACGGCTGAAATTGATTGGAGGCTCTGAATGCAGGGGCAGTCGGTGACGTGATTTGTGTCGCAGACTTTCATGACTTTTGTCCGCGACAAGTCCGCGACTTTGTCGCGAACTAGTCCCGGACTTTGTCGCAAAGTCGGCGTAATGGAATTTATGCTGAACAGAATTCTATTTTCACGCTTTATAAATTTTGTTAACACTTTTTACGTTTACGTCTCAATGAAGAAAGGCTACACAGCTTCAAAAAAGGTACAGAAATGCCACTCCGAACAAAAAAAAACCTGCAGACAAACGGCTACGAGGCTGCATGGTTTTCACTGGATGAATCTTTAGTAGCCAGCGACTGTCTCGAAATTTGCTGCTGAGCAAAGTCTAGTAGGCCTAAATCAACAGCTTTTAATACACAATTTTACGACAAAATGCCCCGTATTCTTAATACCACGTAATTTCATGCACATCTCATCAGATAGTGTTACAAAAAAAAGCGCCAAACAGCAGTAGGCCGTAAAGCTAGTATTAATTTAGTCGCATTTGAGACTTTTGCGATGCCGTGTTTTCAGATAAGCCTGTTGGGAGACGTACGTATTTTAAGCACTGACTACAAAGGAAAGGAAGGGCGTATCGTATCGCGCAAAAAAGTTTGAATGATCGCCTGTCGCCGTCTCGTCATTTCTGCAATCAGTCATCTCTAAACCGGATTTTTCAGTTTGCGTCGTGACGACTGATCGATTTCAGAGTGGAACGACGATCTCTGCGCTTAGCAGCACCGCCATAAGCAGCATCATACGTTCATCATCGTCGTCATCATTATCGTCAATCTGCCACTCAAACAAGAAATTTAACTATACACTGTGTCTCAAAAACATTCTAAACATTTTCGATCGTAACTTGAAGAAGAATCATCGAATTTTCGTAAATTTGGCACAAATATTCTTGAGACAACTAGCCACCAAACAGTTATTTAAATTCCCACCTCACCCAATGTCTGTTCCTGCACTACCTGGGGAAACCAGAACCAGCAAAATATTACATTTTTACATTTTACCTAATGCGGTATTATTACTTAATCGAATTAACGCTCAAAACATATTTTGCTCAAATTTTTGGCATTTTGGCTGATATTTTATTTAATTGTTTTGTTTTTTTAATTGCCTAAGTCAAAATTGCTCGAAATATCAGCTCACTGTGGGAACACAGGCACGGAGATGATTTCTCTGCTCATGTCGATAATGTCGATAATGCAGTGTCGATAATGTTCTGCTTCGGACAAATTCAGACTTCATCAGTCGCTTCTTGAATTCACAAACATTCCTAAACATTATCTGATAGACACACTGCTGCAAGATAGCCAAACCTTGTAATCGACTGGCTGTTGAAAGCCACAAATCTGGATAGATGGAATTTACTGACGTGCACAAGCAGACGTTAAGTGCGACGAGAGCTTAAACAGTTATTTAATAGCCAGTTATGCTCAAAATTATTGGGCCAAAAATTATTAAAATCCGGTAATCTTTCTTCAAGTTACGATCAATAATGCCGGGGATGTTTTTTTTTCACATTTTGTGTATTTCAACGCATATTTCTTTTGGTCTGATTTGGTCGTATTAACCTTACAGGATTATGTAGGCTTACGTTCAATACGCTGTTTTTGACAAAAGGATCAAGCAGCAGCGTACCCTCCTTAAACTAAAAGCTTGCGTCGAGGCCAAAAATGGCCACTTTAAGCTCAAACTTTAAGTGCTAGTTCAGAATGATTGTCTCAGTGATTGTTTCAGATTGTGTAAAACTCTGTCAGGTATTAACGATTTTACACTAACTTATCTTTAGGGGGCCGCAAATTTTGCGACACGGTGTATTAGATCGAAGCGTCGAACGCTGTACCTATCTCTGAGCTCGCCTTTTGACCTTTGAATTCCAAGGTTTAATTAATTTAATAAGCTCCTTCTCATTTCTATAGTCTCACCGGCGGTAAAAAGCTACGTTGAAGATTCAAAAAGAGCAGTATAACTTGCCCTGGTCATGCAGCGATGAACATTATTAACATTACGTATAGGCCTAGCTCCCGCCCAGCTGCTAGCGCAAGGACGAATTAATAACATAGCCGGCAGAAAGCGTGAAAGCTTTAACTAATAGTCTGCAAATGGCAAATTGAGCCTTAACTGTGCAGGAAATAATTTATTCATTGTTAATTATATGAATTAAAATGGTTTATAGTTTAGGGATAGGCCTACTCGGAATGTTCAGATCCGATGCCACAATGCAGAGACGTAAATGAAGCACCAAGTCAAAAAGTAAAAAAAACTCAAATTTCACACACACACACACACACATTGTTGTTACAACTTGTAGACTAGTTTAGCCATTAGGTGACTTTCAGGTCCAATGTCATTGGTCACTGCAGGTGCTATGCATAAGACTACCTTAGCTTGTATTGTATTTGTATTGTATTTGTATTTTATTGCATTATATATTATCGTTACCAGCAAGCAATGATACACTTCAAATTTAGTAATTTTTTGTTGCTTTTATAAAACCTCGTTGTAAATTTACAATACAATAGCAAACTCAAAGTGTTCATGTGTGATCAACACTAGATTCAGTTTTTCCGGCCCTATGGACGATCGTTTGCCATTTCGATACAACTTTGATGTGTTGAACATGCACTCGACAGGGGGCACTGATGACGAGCTTATTTCTAAGTAGTACTTGCATTTGCGCGACCTTACTCAGAATGGAAAATGACCTTCCTCGAATTTGCTTGACATCAAACTTCTCTGGAATACGTTATGTCAGATTGTGTTTACGTAGCTGCAGGGCATCGAAGCAGTTGAACGACTAGTCCGCGTTGGGTCAATTTGACCGAATTCGGCTAGCCGAATTTTTCCCGGCGGCTACGTGTAAAATCTTATGTCTGCTAAGCCGGTTTAGTCAGAAACTTTTTTCGGCAGCGGTGGCTAACTGAAAAAAATATTCGGCGACGGCGGTTATGGCGGTGGCTTAGGCGTCTAATGGTGTGAACTCCACGTTGGCGCGATCGATATCCCACCGGGAGTTTGCCAACTACGTTCCAGAACCAGAAGCTTCCTAAAAAGACAAGTTCCTGTCCAGGTGGAATACCATACGAAGCATTTATATACGCAGGAAAAGACTTGACAGAAAGTGGGTTTCATCTCGTACCGTACGAGTCGGCGGACGAGATCGATGACTGTCCAACTAACCAACCGACCACGTGGTATGTTTTAATGCTGCCGGGGATAAGGTGCGTGCGTGCGCGCGCAAGACACCCAGAAGACGACAGACATTACGCCGATAAATCTTCATCGCGGACATAAGCATGGAACGACGCGGCAGGCAGGCAGGCGTCACTGCAGTCAGTGCGCATGCTCCCTGGCGCCGGGCGCCGAGAGTCACGTGATAAATGGCGTCAATATACACGCGCCACGCCGGGCTAATCGATCGGAAAGCGGCGCGCCGGACGTCAGCGGACGAATCCAGCTGGAAGACTTCAGGACTAGTGGGAGGGAGGGACGGCGGACTGGGCTGAGGTAAAGGTCACCTGCATGCTGGCCGGCTAGCCCCATTCCGTACGTCCGACGTGGTTCGAATTCCTAACGAGCGGAGCAAACCGGACGGATGGACGGATGGATACCGGACGTAGCGGACAACGACCGGGCGAACCCATGCTCAACGAACGACCCACAGACCGACCGACACCAACTGGATCGTCAGATATACATTGCCTATAGTTTTCTTCCCTTCGGCTAGCATGCTCCACTGTCGCTGCGTCACAACCGCGTTACAGACAAAAAGCCCAGCTGTCGCTAAAGTGGGCCGACAATACCACCTATATCCAAAGGCCAGCGTCCGATTTCCGGTTGCCAGGCCCGTCGAAAACGGGGTTATAGGGGTAAGTTACTCCGGGCCCCGCGACGTTTGGGGGACCCGCCGTCGCTAAAAATATAAAGTACACTAGAATGTGCCATTTCAAACAGAAAACTTTAAATTTTTCCAGTGGGGCCTTACGAGAATGTTTCCTCGGGCCCCGCAGTGCCTTTCGATGGGTTTGCCGGTCGCGGAAAGAAAGCGATTTCCGAGAGTGGCTACAGTTATACACGCTATGGTGACGCTGCTATATCGAACGCTAGATTCAACGCTAGGATACGATACGGTAACTTAGCGCACGTGAGTAATGGAGCATGCGGCAACTTTGCATTTATAACTGCGGCCAAACCGCTGCAGAAAAAAGACATTATAACTACTGACAGCCTATAAGAACTCGTCATCGCCTTATTCAACGGTGCCGTGGTCGACTCCCTACGAAGTACGGTTTAGCCACAATACATGCATCACTTCAGCGCTGTTCAGACTGGACTACGGAAACGCCGTACTAATCGGCCTTCCGGCTTACCTGGTAGTCGTCTTCAGTCAGTACTGAATGACGCGGCACGCCTCTTCTACCATATGAGATCCGCAGACCACATCACCTACGCGCTTGCCAGTCTTCACTGGCTACGCGTCCCAGAGCGGATTGAGTACAAAGTCGCCGTTTTGAGTGACATACAAAGTTCTGCACGGAAGTGCGCCGCGGTACTTGGATCCACTCGGTTTCGTTGCCGATCTGTCTGGACGTCGGACATTGCGCTCTGCTAACACCAATCGCCTTCTGGTGCCACCTGTCAAACTTTCAACAACTTCACCGCTTTCACGGTTGATCGACCTCGTGTCTGGAACACTCTGCCGGAGAACATAACAACATCCCAGTCACTCTCAAGAACGTTCTGTCGCCACGTGAAAACCTGGCTGTTCAGAAAGTCATATCGGGACGTCATCTTCTGAACTTTCCTGTCTAGCCTTGAAGTAGCTCTGCAACTAAGGCAACATTAAATCATGATTACAATAATTGATTGATTGATTGGAGACGTACACATCGTACCTAATGATGCACTACATACGCGAAACAACGACAGAAGTAATTTGGCTCAAAGCGGAATCGTTACTACACAACTTCTCGTTTGCATGCGCCCGGTGGCAGGGGACGACTGTTTGTGCAACTGTCTGGCTGTAATTTTTGCACGTTTTCGCTTGGGAGTAGGGATCCGACCTCGAAGGTCTGACACAGTGTGTCGTTGGACTACACAAGCGTACCTGCCAAATAAAATCCAAATCCGTCCAACGGTTTAATCAGAATCTACCACACCTGGCTAAATGAAAAAATTAACAGAACTAAACTAGTGCATTAGGTGCAACGTCATAAGTGAGTCGATGTGCTGAACAGACAAAGATACTGTTATTGCTATGGTGCTCGGAGTTCAATTGTTTAACGCAATTTCGACTGATTCGTTGCGTACTGTGCATACTCTTGATGAAAAACATCTTGAAACAGTAACTGTTATAAACGGCGTAACGAAGATTGATTGACAAAATAACATGATTGCAACATTTATGCCTAACATTCAACAATTACACTGTGTCTCAAAAAAACATCCCCGACGTTTATGACTGTAACTGGAAAAAATTATCAGATTTTAATAATTTTTGGCACGAATATTCCCGATACAGCTTGCCATCAAACGGCCGTTCAGTTTCCCACCTCACCCAGTGTATGCTTTTGCACTACCTAGGGAAAGCAGATCAAGCGAAATATGTGTTGAAATAAACAGAAAACCTGAAAAACATCCCCGACATTATCGATCATAACTTACAAAAAGATTGGCAGATTTTAATAATTTTTGGCAGAAATATTTCTGACACCATTGGCAATTAAATAAATGTTTTAGTTTAGCGTTTTCTTGCCTGTGTTCGCATAGTGGGGAAACACTTCACTTTACTACAGGCAGTTGAAAAATGGACAGCTGGATAAAATGTCAGCCATAGTGTCAGAAATATTAGTGCAAAAACATACACTTGGTGAGGTGGGAAACTGAACGATCATTTGAGGGCAAGTTGTGTCAAGAATATTCATACCAAAAATTATAAAAATGTGGTAATTGCTTTTCGAGTTACAGTTGAAAATGCCGGAGATGTTTTAGAGACACATTGAAGAAGATGCGGCGAGCGCGGATCGCTTGCGTTTAAAATTACTTGTGTGTAACTAAGCTCGAAAATAACGAAAGCATACCAGCTTCTCGAATCTTCATCTGCTCAAACAACTCGAGTATTCGACACAATTTAGTTTGATGTCCATATCTAAATGCGCCAAGGTAAAATTGCACTGCTGTGGTACAGAAAGGTCTATATGGGCGTAGCCACGTGCATCATGCAGCGCGCAGTTGCGTGTCAGCGATTGCATGCTGTCAGCAGCCTATAGGCTTCTCTAGCTTCAAACGCCGCGTCTCGGTGCGCGACAAATTTTGCCATTTTTCTCAAGACGGCGTCGTCGTCGTCGTCGTCGTCGTGTGTTGTAGTTTGTCGTAGTTGTTGTCGCTGTCGTCGTAGTAGTCATCGTAGTTGTCGTTGTTGTTATTGCCATCGTTTTCTTTGTAGTTGTCATCGTTGTCGTTGTTGTTGTTGTTGTCGTCGTCGTCATCATCGTAAATGTTGTTGTAGTCGTTGTCGTCGTCTTAGTCGTTTTTGTTGTCGTCGTAGTCGTCGTTTTCATCGTGATCGTCGTTGTTGTTAATGTCATCATCTTCTTTGTAGTTGTCGTTGTTGTCGGAGTCAATTCATTGTTGTTGTTGTTGTAATAGTTGTCGTCGTTGTAGTTGTTGTTGTCGTCGTCGTCGTGGTCGGCATCATGATCAAACCAACGAGCAGCAAGTCAGCCACGCGCAGCATTGTCGCTGGCTCACTCGCTGGCTCGGTCGTTTGAAACGAACCCAATGAAGTCTGGCGATGAAAGGATTCGGACGAGAGGGCGCCGTTTGGCACGCCATCTCGTGACGACCGCGCACCGGACGTCCCCCGGCGACTAACAGCGAGTCGGCTGCCTGCTTCTATCAACAGCGTTTATCGAAACACGGCTGCCCAAGTCTTCTTGGCATGAACTTCAGTGTTACAGGGGCTTCCTTCACCGAGTACCAAATCATCACCGTCATTCACTGTTCATTTTACAACATAATCTTTTATAACAATAATACGGAACTACCATAACAATTCAATCTATGTATAACCGTTAGCAGAAATTCTGCAACAAAGTATAACCGGCATGTATGTACTCGTACTTGTTAGATTTTTGACTCAATACGGCATAAATTTTTGATATCAACATTTTGCCGTTTTTTTTCTCTGTATTTTATTTTGTCACGTTTAAAATCCCACATTTTTGAGGTTGTACAATATATCGCTGACACGCATTTTGTTTATAGATCACTCGTAGCGTTTTCTGTATACTTCTCTTATTTCGCGTTCAAGAGACGGCAATGTGTCACTGAAATACGTCGAGTAAAAATTGGACCAAATGAGCAGCAGTAAGTTTTTTTCTTCTTTCACGCTGCCGACTCTAAGGTAATTAACCACAACGTTCCACGGAACGCCACGTCGTGCCACGCCATACCGTACCGTGTAACGTCTCCGCAAACTCAGCATGTTCTTCAGATGTTCTTCGCTGCCGCGTAGGCCTACGTTTCCACCACCAGTTGATGTCCGGTGTAGACAGTGCAGTCGCTGCAGCCGGTATAGCGCAGGCGCTGAAATAGAATTTGTCCGACGCGCCGCATCATAACGCAAATGACGCGATTTGCGAGCCCAGGTCGTCCCGTGTCGGAGACTCCTACAGACTTGCAGCAGCAGACAGGGCGAGCTATTTCCCGAAGGGATGCGGCCAACAGTCATCGTAACACATGCACACAGTCAGTAGCAGATCAACGTCGTCGATATCCATACAGCTGAGCTTCTTATCCACTTTTCTCTTTTTCCCTCAACCGTCCCTGCCGTCGGTATACACTTAGGCCTATCGGCCTTGTCGGCTTCTTCGTTCTGCCAGTAAGCCAACGATTTCTGTAAAAAAAAACCAACGTGCTGCTCCTCACAATATTAATGCTGACCGATCTCAACGATCGATTTTTGCGTAGCGCATTGATTTCTTCACAAGATCGATTTTCGAAAAATATCTGCAGTGTGAGGTTGTCTTGGTGGGTTTGATCTTAGGCCTACCGCTAAACTTAATTTAGAGTTAACCTAGGGCCATAGGCTTCAAAAATAATTTTGGTTCTCGCTCAAAATCTTTATAGATTTTGTGCATGGGGCACCCAAAGTTTACCAATGGGCGTGAAGCCATACCGATCATATCGTAGTCATTTCTTGAATGATTGGGACAAAATAAATTTTTGTACATGGAGTTTTTTTTGGGCCAAGAAACACGTTTAAAACATAGATGTGATAAACGTTTACAACGTTTACAACAAAAAAAAATCTTTGTAAACGCGTTTATTATTTTGTTAACGTTTATCACAACAAAAATCACATGAGCGAAACGAAGCAAAATTATGACGGGAAGCCAAGCTATAGTGCATTGCGTTCGATCACTGATAGAGTTCATTGGGTCACGGTGCTAACTCAACTCAACTTAGTGTTCACGTAGCTATAAGATTAAAGTGAGTGATTTCTGGGCACTTTTGTAAAACGGTTGTCACAGAACTGGAGTAAGACATTTCTTTGAGAATGAAAAAAAACTGTTATTGGAATTTGGAATTATCCAAATAATAAGCCTGATATTCAAACTTACGCTCTGTGTACGTTTACTTTTAATTTACAAACGTTTACAATCTTTTTCCTAATAAACGCGTTTGTTAACGTTTATTATAATTTTTTTGACGTTTATCACATCTATGGTTTAAAACAATATTTAGTGGATTGAAGAACTCTGTTTACGTGATAGCACTATTAAATTGCTTCCGGTATAGTCAAATCATGTCCGAAATTTGTATTTTTGACCATACGTTTCGGCTAAAAATAAAACACATTTGATTCTATGTATTAACAAATTTAATATTTAGTTCACATACATGCACAAAATCTATAAAGATTTCGAGCGAGAACCCAAATTTTTATTGAACCTAAGACCTATACTCGCATAAAAAAATGAGAAATGCTCTGGACATAAAAATGCATACAACTCCTACCCAGCCCCTAGAGTACTATACATGTAAAGAGAATACTATCACATAACGTAAGCCGTATTAGTATAACTGCTACCTACAGACCAACTCCTAGCCATGCAAAGACAGGTACAGTTAACAATCCGAAGACACGGAATCACAGTGATATGCAGACACACTGATAGACGAACTCCGGCAACACTAAGACGGAGTTGTTATAAACAACGACAGGAGAAATAAGTCGACAAATAATCACCACCGCACTCGAACAAACAGCGGAAAAGCTTGCTATCTGAAGCGAGAATAAATCGTCGACCTGTTCTCACACAAGCGACATACCCCGGCCGACGAGCTGACTAAAAACCAACGCGGCTTGACATGCAGGAACTGAGCCATTCAGCACAGGACCGAAGCAACTATCAGAAGATGATGAAGCAGGCGCACTAAGCCCACGACTAATGATGATGACAGTGGCGTATTTAGGGGGGCACGGTGCGATGACCTCCCCCTTTGGCCCGACCATGAAAATTTTTTACAGGCGACTTTATATGAAAAGGTGCGTTTTTTGCCATTTACCAGCAAGAATTGCAAAATCCAACAATGTTTGATGGTCTTTTGCGTTTCCAAATTTTAGAAAAATGGACGAATTTGCGGTTTCCGTTGAACATTCAGAAGCAAAAAGTGTTTCAGCTTCAGGGGGGCTTCGCCCCCTGACCTCCCGACCAGGGGCTCTGCCCCTGGACCCCGCTGGGGGCTCCGCCCCCAGACCCCCGTTATAGGCTCGCGCTCCGCGCGCTCGCCATGCCCCCCTTTACCAAGTCCTCAATACGCCACTGGATGATGACGATATAATTTTACAAACACCGTTTAAAAACAGAATCAGCTTAGACATGTACAAAGGCAGAGATGCCAGAAAAACGTTCTCACTGCATTTCGCGTAATTTCTCGCCTGTTTTCTTAACTCAAGTGAAATAATATTAAAAGCTAAGTTTAAAGAAAGATCGAAATTCATCTGGCTCCACTATGCATGGAGTCGCCACTGTAAAAATCATAAACTAGGTGCATCTCCGGCTGGTTCCTTTCCGGCAATGTATATGAATGAATAGCACACGTACAAGCTTAATAGCTATATAGCTATCCATCAATGGGGACATCGATATTGGGTACTATACATAGCAATGAAGGTGTTTTATGGGTAGTGGCATATAGGCCTAGATAGATTAACAGCTTAGCTAACACAGAAAAACTACATACGCTTGTATCGATATAGCGACGTATATTGTCTGTCCAGTTGTTCGAAGACGATCCTATCGAAGGCTTGCGTACGATTTCATAGCAATGATCGTTAATCAATAGCTGAGACCTATATCGCACTATTTCGCAAACATGACAGCACAAATGCTAGTGATCGCCATAGCATGGCAATTGCTAGGCGTAGCAAATCCGTCTGTCTATCTCACACGCTGCTATAATTTATTTTTGTCTTTATAAGCTACCGCTTGACCGGATAGTTTTCCGATAACTGAACGTCATTCAGAATGTTTAGTCTAAATGCTTTAGAAATAGGGGGTTTATGTTAGAGTTGCCACTTAGGACTTTTTGCCGTAAATTTTACGATTATAATGGGTGGGGTGGGGGCGAATTCTTTCGAACGTAGGCAGATTTCGCGAAAAGATCTTTGATGCAACTTGGTGTCGCCGCAAGACGCGGAAAGTGAAAAGTGTCGTATCAGTTGCTGCAGCTGCAGGCTGCAGAGGCTAATTGCGAACGGACAGCGGCTAGCACGCAGCGCATGGCTTCAAGCAGCAGTACTGTTGTGAGGCTATCACCGGACGTAGGGCCTAAGCTTACGTCTGTCACGTTCTGCAGTCCAGCGAGCGCGCAGCAGCGTCACTCCAGGGCGTTCACTGTCTGTCGCAACCGACCTACCGGGTGTGGCCGCCTCTTCTGAACACGCACTACCGTGTGATGGCTACGCGGTGCCGACGCGAAGTCAGCGTAATTCCCACTCAGCTGATCATCGTCGTCTTTCTACCTGTGCTTACCTGGGCATCTTTACCTGCTGCTGACATAGGTGTGTGTACAAATCGTTTCGCTCAGTTTCTGTTTGTGCTGTTTAGTACTTCGTTTGCTATTGCTGAATGACGTTTTTATTTCTGATTTAAGTGTTTAATTGAACAACTTTTTATCTGTCCCATTGCTATGGCATAGCATGGGACAGATTATAAAATCACTTGCGTCTGTCTGTTATTTTATCATTTTGTCATTCTGTCATTCTGTCTGTAAACACTTCTACGGCCGCTATTTTGATTCCATTTTGATGAAATTTTGCACAGTGATTCGAAGTTTGAAGAGTAAGATCGAGTTTGTTTCGGATAAAAATCTGATAACTTCTTTCCCTATTCAACCCCAATTTTTATTCCTCGCGAGCTACGTTTCTAACGTGGCGAAGAGGAGTATATGAGATCAGTGTAATATTAAGGACCGACCGACGACCGACCAACGATCGACCTCTGTTCCTGAAAGAGCCTTCCTGGAAGAACTTCAAACGGCCATATCTCCATAACTGTGCTAGGTAGACGCTTGGTCACTATGGACCCATAGGAAGTCGACGACAGGGAGTCAAACGGTCACGTGACCGATGACGTCACGTGACCCATTATCTTTGAAGCGCCATATCTTCACAACGGTGCAAGATAGACGCATGGTGACGATGGACCATTTATAGTAAAGCCCCGGTGACGAATCAAATGGTCTCGTGACTGACAATGTTTATTGTTTAGTTAAAATAATGGAGAAGGGTGAGGGGTTTTGTTGAATTTTTCGCAATTTTTGGCTGCAGCGCACATTTTAACAGTGAACTGTGACGAAACGGCTGGAGATAGACTAAGACAACCTGTATATGTGATATTTAGCATTAAACGTAGATTTCAGCAGTCCAAGTCCTGACCCCCTAGGTTCAAAGAGGCCTGCGCAAGTTTGCGTCAAAGACAGCTACCCCGCTAAAAGTGGTTATTTTACCATTATTGGCTGGTGTAGCGTGAAAACGGTTGCAAATAGGCACAGATATACTGCTTATCTTAACAAGCAATAGTGACAGGCTTCTTAGTGGTGTCAGCATCGATGACCTTGAATGACCTTGAATCTCCAAAATAGGTGGTTTTAATGAGGTTTTTTTGCAATTTGTGGCTGCGGCGCATGCAGATTTGAAGAGTGATTTGTGACGAAATTGATGGAGATAGACCAAGACAACCTGCGAACAGGAACTGCTAAGCTGTCGCGCGTCTCTTGAGCTTTGCTCAAATTACTTGTACAATCTCGGAAATTCTAGTTGATTGACATGAGCTAATGATACTGCAGATGCAGCGATTTTTTGCATGCGCTAGCGATCAGTCGAAGCCGCTGTGCAGGCAGCAGACAAACCACCGCTCCATTAAGTCACACTATCGTCTTTCATCGGGTAGCTAGCAAGTCCTGCTGGGTAAAATGCGTTACACTGACGTGGTTTGGGAAATACACGCATTTAATAGCTGAATAAAAATTCAGGGATGTGCACGAGACCTTCTGAGCCGAGACCGAGACGAGACCCGAGATCCATGTCTTCGAGACCGAGACGAGACCGAGACGAGACGTTGCAGCTTCCGAGACGCTGGTCGAGAGTTGCGGGAGCTTCAACGTCTCGCCGAGACGTTTTCCGTGGCGTATGGTGAAACACATTGACAATGAGAAAAATTATACGGATTAATTAACTCGCACCGTACCGTGGTAAGCGCTTTCTATTTGTGATATTGTGGGTTTT
>Ga0056128_1007025_pt1 | contig 14199 bp, 5 predicted proteins | sample WorMetLIZISLAND2_FD_71113 | JGI IMG/M metagenome (GOLD analysis project Ga0056128, IMG submission 71113) | Marine gutless worms symbiont microbial communities from Max Planck institute for Marine Microbiology, Germany - Olavius geniculatus... ... | reverse complement strand
AAATCTGCACCTTTAACAAAATTCCCTCCCCTTTATATTTTTACTTTCCCTGTATTTTTCACTAGGCAAACTACACCCTTAGCAAAACTTTCTCTCTAGAGGGAAAAGAAGCTCGAAATAAAGGGGAAAACTTGAGTCAAAAATTGAGGGGGACCTCAGCCCAAAAGTGGAAAGAGTTGCGCTCGATTTTGATTCCAGATTTGGGGAATAGAAGCCACTGCTTCCAGACCCTACTTTACTTTTTGATTTGGCAGTTGGCGTTTTGCTTTCGCGCTCGTATAATACCACACTTTTTGCCGCTTCAAGAACAAAGCGATGCCGTCGTCTGTGCAAGAAACGGAAGCAAAAACTTATAGGCCCACTTCTTAGAGGCGGTAAAACAGACTGACAGACGAAACATTTAAGGTATAGGTTACCGGATTTAATAGAAAATTGATGCATTAAGCTATTATATTGTCTTTTTGACTTGTGGGCACAGGGTTCTTTTTCTTGTTCAAGGGTTATCAGGGTGAAACGCCGTCGTCGTTTGAACGAGTCGGTGATACGGCCATGATGGTCTTTGGAATGACGCTTGGCGAATACGAGGTTTGACGACTTACATGTAATTCTTCTTGATTCCTTTACTTTTTGGTACTTTAAACATTGTTTTTACAAGCCCTCGAGTAAAAAATGCGTTGCTACTCGGCCTTGGTCTGTAGAGGCGGCGGCGCCCAAACACCGAAAGTTGTAGAAGTGGTATACTGTTTTTACCAGAATTTTTTTAAAGAATTTACCTTTGTTAAATCTGCGCAGCTGTAAACGTAAAGTCCTTCCCGAGCCATAAGAGGGGGTTCGCTAATCTCCGTTTCTTTAGCCCTCATCCAGACACCAGTTTACACTGTGAGACCAAGGTTAGGCCTACGGGGCCGCTTATGCATTCCGTATAGTGTGCACAACTGTACACATTATACGTCTATAAATATATGTTAACAACTAGGTCTAATATGAAGCCATCAGAGCCGTTTCAGTTGTACATATCAGGCCATTTTGGCAAATTTTTAACAAGCAACTTGGATCTAGGCTACGTTTTACTTTTGATGTCAGTCGAACGGATGGATGGATGAATAAAACATATTTATTGTCTTGTATAGCCCATAGCTGTATTAAAACAAAAAGTACTGGCTAGAAGTTTAAAAACGTGCAGTTATTACATAGACTTAAGTCGCTTAAGTAATGATCGCAGTGCATTTAGCATGTAGCAAAGTGCATCATTAGGCCTACTTTATTGCTTTACTTTCTGACTTCGGTACTGAAAAAGTACAAAAGGAGCACATTTGTAGTATAAACCTAAGTTTTGTATAAAAATTTGCTCTACAAGACTTAGGAAGATTGTGGACTGTAAGCTAAAAATTACCGTTATTGAACCATTATGTTAGGCCTACTGGTGCAGTAGCTTTGACGGGATGTTGCTAATTTATGTGTTTGCAGATGGTATGTGACATCAATATTCTGCTTTCAAATTGTGCAAACATTTGTTCGTCAGCGTTATTAGGCTAAGTCTATCTCTCCTTCTTTTCACTTTTGCTGTGAGTAATAGTACAGAGCAAGTAAACATTTTCGTAGCAAAAACCTGTTGATATCTAACTAGGCCTACATTCTTTATCAGAACTTTGCAGAACTTTCACAACTGCAAGATAAATATATAGTAGTGCCTACTGTCGTAGTGAAAAGCTCCGCGTGATGCCTTTTGTGGTTACGTTTACAAGCGCCCGTTTTATAGGGCGACGTCACATATTGTTCTGGTGAGACGATGTATTCGGTATTTCACGAAAAAATTGAAGATGTTCCCTTAAGTCAATAATTAATCTCCCATGCTGTGCTTTCGAGATGCAAAAAGCTTATGCGGTCTTTCTAATTTTTATTTTGCATTTACAAACGTTCGTATAAAAACATACTTATGCGTTTGAAAATATTTTCCTAACGCTTATGACGTAGACCTACATAACGCGTTGTGTTTTTGAACAAAAACTCTAAGCTAATCAGTTTTATAAAAATTACTTTGCCAGTAACGCAACGTATAATTATTGCTATGCATTAACGTTACAGACAGACGGACAGACGGACACCATACGATAGCAGTAGGCGTGTGGTACGTGTGTATATAGTACGAGCAGTTCAACTGGACTCGTCTGCCGGTGCTGACTAAGTGCGTCTTCGTGGCGTTTGCCGTCTTGGTGCCTATTCTTCTCATTAACATGCTTATTGCCATGATGGGCAACACTTACCAACAGATCATCCGCAGATCCGAGAAGGAATGGAAGCGACAGGTGCGTTGAGTGCATGCGGTATACTAAACGCTATTATTATTCGGCCTTCCTCGCCGCAAGTTACGGGTTCTGCTGGTTCGTTTGTCTCTCCGTCTGTTTCTAACTCGACTAGGGTTTTCCACGGAGCTGGCAGTAAAGATTTCGTCGTGATCCTAGCTTGCGTCGTTTTGACATGAATAGGGCTTACATCAGTGTGCTATCCGGATAAAGAAACGGACAGACAGACGGACGGACGGACGGCAGATGCTTCTGCCATAACTAACGCTTCTGCATGCCATGTAAAAAGGCTTCAAAACAAAATTTGCACGTGCGTTTCCCTGACGGGAGAGAAGTAACCAGTTTGCCAGTTTTTAGCTCAAAAGGCGAGAAATCAAGGTCAGCTTAACCAGTGGCTTCTATCTCCCCTAAATCTGGATTTAAAATCAAGCGCAACTTCCCCCCAGTTTTGGGCTGAGGTCCCCCAATTTCTGACTCAAATTTTTTCCTCCATTTTCGGCTTCTTTACCCTCTAGGGAAAAAGTTTTGTTAAAAGTGTAATTTGCCCAGTGAAAAATTGGGGGAAGTGAAAAATAGGGGGATTTTTGTTAAAGGTGCAGATTGAAACATAAAGGGGGAATAAAAAAGGGGAAAGTAATTGTTAAAGGTGGAGATTGCCCAGTGAAAAATAAAGGAAAGTAAAAATAGGGCGAGTTTTTTTTGTTAAAAGTGCAAATAGAAAAATAGGGGAAGTAAAAAATAGGGGAAGTTTTGTTAAAGTGTAGTTTGCCCAGTAATCCCGCGGTAACGGTAAAAAAAAACTACGGTAGTACCGCGGTAGCGGTAAAACAAAATTAGTTCATTTCCCGCTGCATGCATTGTAAAAGTGAGCGTCATTCTGGACACTAGAATGCTCAGTGTATAAGATCATGAACGACAGACGACCACTGCTTGTCGCGTGGTATAACTTTGCAGGGGCGCTGGGCACTTATTTATCACCGTCAGCCACGTTAGCGCACTGTACTGACTGCAGCAACTGAGATCACAGATATCTGCCGACCTTTGTCTATAGCATTCCTGGGATCTACTGGAAGACGGCACAGACATGCATTAATGGCCCAGGTCTGCGACTAGCGACACGTGTGTGACTGGCGCTTCTCCCAAAGGTTTTAACCACATTGGGCATGCAGTCGTTTGTCACTGGCATAACGAATTAGCCCCTATAGTGTACAAGTGGTATTTTTGAATTTTTTTTATATTTGAAGACACTGAAAACAGTGTCAATCCGCTATAGGAACATGCAGATTTTCGTTAATAAAAATTATTATCAAGTGACATGAATGGTAAAGTCCTCCTCTTCAGACTTCAGATTCTGCGGTGCGATGGGGATGGGGAAAATTTAATTGGGATAAGGCGGGATGGGGACAATTTTATGATTGAAATTATGTTTTCTTGCAACACATTTGATGTAAGCCAGACCAAATTACTGGTTGGATCGGTGACTGCTAGCAGGTAAGCCAACTCGGTAGGTGTAACCAATCACTCAGGTCAACTCCACCTTTCATCGCTCTCGGGTGGGCAGGGATAAAAAGACCGGCAGCGGACACGTTAACCTCTGACGGATAGCAGATAACACTGCGTGATCCCGTATGGCAGGTGACGCTCGGTATATCTTTAAGATAAGTTTTCACAAAGATCCTTGATTTTGTCGTTTATTGGCTATACACAGATTTGACAGAATGTGTGTTCAGTGGGCAAAGATTATCATAGTGCTGGAAAGAACATACTCACAAAGCGAACTTCTGCAGTATCAACAGAGCTACTCGGTCGTGCTCGACAACAAGCGGAAGATTCGGGCAATCATGGTCATCAATGAGACCAAAAAGTCCAGAGCGTGTCGCAGTAAAAACGCCATCGAACACTGGAAGGTGAAGACTAGAACCTTCTGTATATAATTCAGCTCGTTTCATGGCCGGTATTAGTGCGTGGTGCAGAAACTTAGCTTTTATAGGCATATTATATGCATGAGCCTCTATCGCGACTGCTGGGAAAGAAGCAGCAAACTTTGTTACTCCGCGATTACGTAATTGGTCGCGGTATCCTACCGTCAAGATATACGACCATACTACTTTGGTCAACTCAGCCTGGCCATCCATCCGTAGTTAGGTGTAGTGAATACTGTTCGTCTGCTTGTCCGTCTGTCACGCTGATGCACCTTGCTGAAACCGATGGACGTAATGAGATAGCATTTAGTAGAGACACTCGTATAGCCGAAAATAGCATTGCTTTAGTACAGAGTCCCCATCCCCTCAGGGAAAGAGAAGATTTGTGGATTACAACCCCAGTCAAAATTTGCATTAGGCCCGACTTATTGCAGCTTGCAGGTCGTTACAGATAGCCGAATGGTTGCAATTGACACCTATAGGAACTTATAGCAAGTTAGCAACGCTAGGCCTAATATCGGCGATCCCATTCGATTTGTCCTTTCCGTTAAATATCGTGTAGGTGCAATTGCAGCAATGCCGTTCAATGCCAAATGACTGGCCTTTGCTACAGGTGACGGCTTTGTTTAATGGTCGCCCGAACTATGTTACCACCATGTCGAACCGGGTTTGCTGGTATAACATCTTAGTCTCGATATTCGACCAAGTCACCCAGGCCAACTCGGCCTGACCATTCCTGTGTGCGTAGTCACTGTGAGTACCGGCGATGGTTACAGACACTGGTGGAGAAGGAACGGCGAATTCTGCATGATTATAGCATCATAGCGGCGTAGCGACTAGGACGTTAGACCTGTGGTCAAGAATTTTCGTGAGTTCGACTCTCGGTTTAGGTCGCTATCACATGGATGCGAGCAGCTGGTAAACCATCTGGGTGGCCCATATAACGAACCATCATGGTCAACTCAGCCTTCTGTCCCCCGGAGTAGATAAATCGAGTAGGTCTACGGCCTGTTTGGCTAGAGTTGAGGCAGAGCACGTTTATCTGTATCGAGTGGCAGGAAACACTGCATGATCCTATATGGCATGTGAAGCTCGGTAGCCGTTATTGTCATTGTAGATGATGACGCGTCGAGTGAACTCCGGTCGGCCTGACAGTCATCGTGGCGACCGAGTTCGCAACGCTGCCACTCAACTGGCCTGGCTCGTGGACGTTGATTTCACACCACACGTGCACCTGCCGCCCATTGTTGACAACCGTCGTCATGGCGACGACGACGACGACCTTCACGGCTCGGCTCAAGGTCAAATAGTTCATAGGTCGGCAGACGACGACGCAGGAACTGATGACGTAGGCAGACCAGAGGAGCCTCGACGTCATCACAAGCGAGGACGCAAGAAATGCCGACGTCATCGACACCAGGAACAACCACAACAACAACAACCAGAGGTTCCTGACAACAGTGCTAGTTTCGCTGGCGTAGGCCACATAGACACATGACGTCATCACTTATAGTGCAATAAAATGGAATAAAATAAATCAACTGGAGATAGTGTAATGTATAATAATTACTCCCATATGTCAGTGAATCTCCAGTCATTATTATATGTATAATTTACGCTCTCCCAGTCATTATTTTCAGCTATATTTAGCTATAAACATACTGAATATGCAGCAACAACGATTTAAAAAACTTTTATTGGTCACCGTAATATCACGCAAGAAGTTAGCATATACGACAGGACTGTAAACTATACATATACGACTGCGGGAGTTGAGAGTCTACATTATAGCGGTTGCTGTCGACTCTGTTGGGCCCATCACATATAGCGTTACGTAAATGGTAACGTCATATGCAAAGTTAGTAGTCATTTTTTTGCCTTCCATGCCTTTCTTTATTTTCGTTGACATTCTTCTCTATTCCTTTCGTTCTTTCTTTAGACCTATCATGCTTCATTTTCTTCTTGCCTTCTTTCTGCATTTAGCTATGTACGACAGAGCGCATTTTTGTCATTTTGAAAAGAACACATTTCAAACAACAATCATGCATAACATTCGTTAAACATCTGATGAAATTTATGTTGAAATATTTTTAGATATTTCAACTTGCCATTTCTAAGATCTGTTTAAGTCAAGTTATGTTTGTCAGAACTCATATTTTTTATTATTTTTGTAAACTTTTATTTTTTTTTATCATATTTTTCCTGCAGATATATTATTCAAGTATTACTATCATCTGTACAGTATTGCAGTTTTGATTTGAATAGTGTTTTATTTGTTATGCATTTTGTATTAGCCTAGTTTTCACAAACTGTATTGACAATGTCCAGACTTTATGATTAGGGTATATACATGGTGTTTCATAAAAAAGACGTATTTGTTCTTTCATAATTCACTCAAATGATAATCAGTTTACACAATATTTGTACCAGTTGTAGCTGAAGAAATAGTAATTCAAAATATTGCAACAAAATGTGGCAGTTGACTAAATATCCTTTGCTAGTTCAGACGTAATGCTGACCTCATAATGTGTCATGGGTACAAGCTGGGGGGGGAATTGAATATTTTAATTCTGCATTAATGATATAGCATATACATGCAAAACACTCAGAGGGGGGAAGTTTTGTGGGCAAATTAGGGGGGAAGTTGAGTATTATAATTCTCCATCACAGGCTGCGCGGTAGCGCCAGCCCTGTTGTAAGGGTGACCAGCCATTCAATGGGAGACTCCAAAATTTGACCCCTCGTATTTCCCAAACCCCTTAATTTTTCCACACCAAAATTTGCACAGATGATTATGTCCAACATATCTCCTGATGTACAAAATTTGGTGAAAATCCGTTTACGGGAGGCTTCCCCACGAATAGGTGAAATATAACGCTTGCGTGACTTTGTGCCTTTCCTTCCCTTTCCTTTTTTTCTTGCCGTCCTCTACAGGAAAAACGACTGAACTGATTTTAACGCACGATGGCTCATATGACGCGAGTTCGCGCAAGAAAGTGCCTTTTGGGGGTTACAAAATTTAAATTTAACATTTTCACCTATTTTTCACAAAAATATGGAAAATTACAATGGCGCCTATGGGGAGAATTAGACAATGCTTTAAACTGTCATAACTCCGGCTATGTATAAGATAAAGTCGTAATTTTTGGTTCTAAGGTATGGTTTTTGGGGTCGGCCAATTTAATGGTGTCATTTATATTTACCCCTGATCGACCCCCGCAACGAATTTTGAGACAAAATTGGCTATAACTCGGCCCCCTTAAAAGAAAATTGCACACTGTTTGCACATCAGATGGGGTGTTTTCACTATACGACGTATAGCAGTTAATTTACTATCGATACAAAGTAAACATAGCGTAACTTTATTTTTGTGTTGCCAGAATGACTATAAATTTTGGCAAAATTATGAAAAAGTAAACTAACAGTTCCGTATAGAGACCACCGTGTTCGTCAACATTGATAGGCCGTCTGTTGAAGGGCATCCTAAACAGCATAATCGACTGGATTTAAGTCTGTGTTGTTTGGGAGCCACGTGCCAGGCTCGATCAACGTTGATCATGCAGCTGGTCAGTGGCGTCGCCGGCTTGAGTGCATCATCTGACATTTCACGAGGTAGTGTAGCAACACACTTGAGGTGTGGTAGGATCTGTAGTGACAGTTTCATTACAAATTGTTTCCTGATTCTGACAGTGAAAGAAGTTTAAAAATCGGTTAATATTTGGTAAACTTATGAGGCATACAATAAATGGTGCCATTTTTGGCCCACCCTGTAGTTTCTCCAAATTTGGTCTATGTGCAGGTGTCCATGAGTCATCGAAGTTAAAACATCAAACAAAACAACAACATTATTCAAAATAGTGTGAATAATAATCGAGTTAAACTAAATTAAGTTTTAAATATTACTTACAACGGTACCCGCGGCAGCCCTATTCCTAACGTTGACAAAGTTATGCCATCTTAAGTACGATCACCCAGATAATTTTTACATTGCACATTGCACAACGTATTTATCATAAAATTGTAGTAATATTTAAAATTTAATTTAGTTTGACAATAAATGGATGGTCACCAAATTGACCCCTTGACGTACAAAACAGCAGTTTACATAGTGCATTTTAATGCTATAAGTATAGTTGTCAAGCAAAAAAAGCAGCTTGGCTGAATAAGAAAATAATCTACAGCCATAGCGTGAGCGATTTGCTACACTTAAGCTAAGCCACTGTCCCTGTCCAACACTCCAACGCAGTCGCAGAAGGACAGGGTATCCAGTTATCTGTGACATATTAGCTGATATTTGAGCTATTTTGCTTTATTCGGCTATTTCGGTAATTTCTGTTTTCAGCCACGGCTATCGTAGTAAAAAAAAGCACTCCTACGTAACCTGGCCACGCACTGCACTGGGTGAAATAACGGTCTCGCGGGCCAGCACAATAACAATGGATCTAACGACTCTACCGTCTAGCGGCAGATTGCGTCCCACGTCTGCGACAATTGGCGTGGGATCTCACACCGCCGGCAATTAGACATGTACGGAATATCGATACCGAGAAAAAAACACCGCGGTGTTGCAATTATTTAGAAATCGCAATATAATAGTCGCTGTGATTCGTTCTATCAGTAAACCTCTCGACAGCTGCAGAAAATATCAAACGACGAAATGACAAAAAAGAATGAGAAAACGACAAAGCAAAGTAGCATTCCTATGCATTCCAAAGCGTTCGAGTCATCATATGTATGCCCCGTTTACAAATAAAATATATCACATTCTGCTCTGCTGTATAATCTTCTTAAAAGTGTGACATATGCAGCTAGAATTGATTCAACTTTTTAATTTTTATTTCACAGAGAACTGGAAAGCCTATTTTCATTTTAAACTCGGGACAGTTCACTAGTTCAAAGCGGCACTAGCCCGAACAGCGCGAGCGTTAGAGCTAGAGATAGGGTTAGGTTTGTCTGGATGCTGCGATAGAATTTCGGGTTAAGAGTAAGGATAAATTGCATCTTTGTCTTCGGCAGAGCTTGGCTATGTTGGCCTCTGACCACGGCGTACCGTGTTATGGCCAATTTCGGACCAGTGCCCCTTCGGACTAGTGACCAGCAGTGACCTCTAGACTCATGATTTTTGCTGCGGTATATCGATTATCGACGTAAGGTTTGTCTGGATGCTGCGCGTCTCTATAGGAGCGAGCTGCTGCTGCAGTCGTCAGTTGTCACGTGGCCTCCGTGCGTGGGACAGACGGTGACAACCCGCAGCTGTATGACATTGTATTAGACCTACACCGTGACCTAACTAAGCTTGTGTTATTGTCATCGGTGCGTCTATCGCGCAGCCTTAGCAACTGAATGAGTGGCGTATTGATTTGTGTTGACATTGCTATCGTGCCGTGCCACGCCCACCCACGACTCATTGCAGCTGTCCCGTCCAGCGACCGTATAAAGGTCATAGGGCTTCGAGTGCAGCGAGGCGTGGGATGGAAACCAAACCGTAGCAAATTGTGCCGCTGATTGTAATGGCGAAGCGGGGTCTAGATGCAATAATTGCGTGGAGATCATCATCATCATCAGCAGCAGCAGCAGCAACTTGATGCTGTGTGCACTGATGCGGGTCTGATTTGTCTCGCGGCGCTTTGGTCTCGGTCGTCGTGATGTAAAAAAAGTCTCACGGAGAAAAATTTCATATCAAAACTTTTTTGTTGCCCACAGCTATTAAAATTCTAATATTTTTATAAGTCTAGATAATTTGCAGAAAATGTTTGTGCTGAAACGTTTTCAAAACTTCTGAAAACGTTTTATATCACAATTGCATAAGGCTTGAAGACAAAAGCTGCATACAGTTATCTGTAAAATAAAACACAAAACATCTACTAAATATTTTGAAAACGTTTTCGTGTCGTAGGGATTATAACCACAGGTTAACGGTATCGTCAATGAGCAGATGCATCGAATGTTGGTGTTCACCAATCTGTCAAGTTTTGCTTTTGACTGTCAACGACGAAAGAAAGTAAGGCCTATGAAGTTTGAACAGTCAACAAAACCCTTCAAGCGTGACGCCAGTGCACAGTTGTAACGAGCGTTTATAAACGTTATGTTTCAATTTAGAAAAAGCATTTTAATTTTTTATTATTATATTTTCAACTTTTTTGTATAATTTGTAATATGCGTCGAACAGTCAGTGTGAAAATGGCGGAGATTTAGCCTACAACAACTATGTACAATTAATCGAGGTGCGGGTGCCACCGATAAAATGATTCCAAATTTTGTATCTTTGGATTTAGTGACGAAGATTATAGTGTGGCCAATACAAAGTCACGTTTGTATTCAACGCTTACAAACTTTTTTTAAAAGTACAATGTGCGTTACGCCAATTACCCCTGCGTCAGTGCTTAACAGTTATCCAAAGCTAATACCATTTAATTTAATTTATTTAACAAAATCCTTTTCCCGATAATTGCAACTTGGGCGCCTCGTGTTTACTGGTTGATTTTTCTCGGTCAATAAACTGATAAAACACAGACATGACGTCTGCGTGGTCGTGGTATTTTGTTGTCGATTAATGTAGGCCCAGACCCCTATATGACGAGCATCCATGGTTCGACCTGAATGCACGCCTCGACGCAGATACAGCGTGGCCGATCAAAAGTAATCCTCTAGGTCTTTGTAATGACTGTAACAAATATTGATCATTTTTAAAATACTTTTTACGACATGCTTTGCAGTAAAATTATAGGTTAATTAAGTAAAGTTCAGTTATCTTTAACTGATAATTCGCTATCCCATCACTTTCCAAGCGCGTCGTTACACTATACGCTGTAAAATCAAATTTGCTTTAGAAAACTAAGCAAAGTCACTCGTAACCCGTGGCGTAAACAAGGGGGCTATAGGCCCAGGCTTCCAATCTCATTTTTTGTCAAAAATAGATATTAGAGACTCAGGAAAATAATTACAATAGCTACCATTAGATCTCGTATTTTAAGGCCTTAATTAATGCACCAAATTCGATTTCGGCTGGGGTTCCGCTTTAGACCCGGCTGGGAAAGCCAACAGCACTCGGGGCTGCATTCCCGCAGACCTCTTATAATTGGAATTCAGAGGTTCTACGTATTTTAAGGGGAGAAGAGCAAAAAGGAAAGAAAAAGGAAAAGGAGAGACGGAGAATGGAGGCGAGTCCCCTTCCCCAATTTATATTTCTGGCCACGCCACTGCTCGTAATAAAATTTACTTTCAGTTTATTCTGAAGCTGTTGATTCCACAACGCGTCTTAGCGGCGTCTATTTTGCTACTTAGTGTAGTTCAAGTTTACCACTGACCAGTGAAAGAGGACTTCATGAATATTTGTTTGCCCTGGGCTACGCCTATACTTTTATGGCCCACCCTGTGGGCCTATACGTGCGTGGTTTCATGATGTGAAAATGCGTGGTCAAATCGCTGTATATGGCGTCTGTGTAATTATCCCATAATGGTTACCGTTATTTTTGTTCTTGCAGGATCTGCGCCGGTCAGTTAACCTGTTTACACATTAGTCTCACTGACAGTCTACCACGCTGATGAAAAGCATTATAGGCACAATCCTAAGTGACGCGATTACGTCCTATTTATGGTACTGTTGGCCTAATAGGTCTGCGTACATATAGGCTACCATATATAGCATACAGCGTTTCCAAATACAAAAAACGTTGTCTGGCAGGAATAAAAATGTCTTGACGATTTTGGCACAAAGATAAACTTTCAAAACAGTCCCAAATCTGATTTCTAACCAAATCAACTCCATATTTTTTTCTGAGAAAAAAAAACTACGTTAAAATGTAGATCGTACAGTGGTCACTGTAACTCTAAAGCTTATCCTCCGGTTCGTTGGAATGTGTAATGATACGATGGCACTTGTTGAACTTTGTTAACGACTCCACCCATGTGAAGAGCGACGATTGAGTTCGGAGTTTGCGCGTCGTCCGTCGGTCGTTGACCTCTAGATACCTAGGCGTATCGCCTGCTGCTGAAACCGCTGCAAATTGGCTTAACAGTCACATAACTGCGTGCTGTCAGCAGGCTGCGGGTTAAGTGTCGTCGAGCATATGGCTCTTGCACGTCGTCGGAGCCATCCATTCTGCTACTTAGTGGATGTCGTCTTCCAATCCAATTAACCATGTCACTGCACTTACCCACGTCAATCCTTGGGCCCACTCCTATAATTATTAATAACTTCTGCCAGTCACTATCACTTTATCAGTTATGCCGCAGATTTTATCGTCATCATCATGTTGGTTTATTAGGAGTTGTCAAAAGTACCTAACTTACACATTATATAAAATAACTGAAAATTATTACGCAAATTAAAACACCCAGTAAACTTGTAGTACTGTACCTACACACAACGTAGGTTAACGTTTAATTATACATGTAGTTACATTGCTTTAATCATTGAACCTATCATGTAGAAAGATATTCAATCAGGCTTGCCGTGGATATGGATATCCATGGATATATCCATGGATATTATGCTGACGCACCTGATAATTAAACTAAATACCTATATGCTTTGTCTCCCTAAAATATTTCCTTGTCTGTCGTTCTTACTCTTCATTTTTTCGTTCACTTATGCTATTGAGTCAAATGAATGATCAGTGACATCAGCATGTTATTGTTTAGTTAGCCTAAATTAATTTATCTGCACTGTAGCAGCAACTGATATTCGTAGGTGCTTAAATACTGTTGGTTGAGCAACAAACGGTCTATCCGTTTGTGAGTTTATTTTTAATTTTTTGTCTAATGGCAAAAGATTACAAACGTTTTTGCTTAGCATATTTAATGCTAGTAGGAAGTACAAACCAAGTGTCCTTCAAAAGCGTCCACTCCACCCTATGCCTGTATAGGCGTACATGAATGCAACCTGCGTCTTTGATTGGAAAAATCCCAGCTGTTGCTAGGGTGGGCCGACCGTACCGAAAACCAGCATCTGACTTCCCAGAGTGATTGCAGTTCCATACACGCTATGGTGACGCTGCTACATCAAACGTTAGATTCAACACCAGGATACGATACGGTAATTCGGCGCACGTAGTTGACGGCTGCAGGCAGAAACTTAATTTTGCATTCAAAATTGCGGTCAAACGTTACAAATTGAAACGTGGTTACTTTTCGGCAGCCTTTAGGCAGTCGTCATCGCTCTATTCAATGGTACCATCGCCGATCACCTACGATGTACCGTTTAACCACAATACGTGCATTATGGACAGACAGATATCAGACAGACGACATATCGTACCCATCTCGATATAACAGTCGGCCAAAAACAGGGGCAATAAAATTGTGGATTTTGATGACAGTTAGTTTGGGAAATATTTAACTGTAAAATCATCTTTCAATGCAAATGTGTGTTTATTTTTACTTTTATTTATTTTTAGCAATTCCAAGAACGTCATGTTTGGGGCAGAAATAAATGCTCTTGCACTGTTGTTTTTTTGCAAAAATTTTGCGGCGACAGTTACAGGATAGGTGTCTGTGGATATGAATATATCCATGGATATCCAAAGAAAATATGTGGATATATATGTGGATATGAATGAAAAATTTCATATCCACAGCAACCTGTTCTCAATAGGCCCATTAAAAATAAGCCTAATACACTTTTTAAGATGCAATAAGCTAACGCGATTTTGTTCCAGTGAGCTTTTAAACTGCACAAAGGCGTATTTAAAAGTGTGAATAAGGCAGAACAGAAATACGTATGGTAGAAATATTTTTTACGTTAGGCAACGCTTACTTATCTTCTTGTGATCATTTCTGTTGTTTGCATCAAATCTGCTTTGACTTTCACCAGTGCCTTAAATAGGCCTGTGCTGTCCCCCTGGAACCGAACATTTTGCCTGGTCTTACAGTCATGACTAACAACGTCTCATTGCGCTGACTACTATTACGTGACTTCACTGTTTAGGCTTATTGTTACGTGTCCTTGTAGTCTTAGGACTTAACGCCACGCT
>Ga0056128_1007024_pt1 | contig 14199 bp, 9 predicted proteins | sample WorMetLIZISLAND2_FD_71113 | JGI IMG/M metagenome (GOLD analysis project Ga0056128, IMG submission 71113) | Marine gutless worms symbiont microbial communities from Max Planck institute for Marine Microbiology, Germany - Olavius geniculatus... ... | reverse complement strand
AAATGCAGTTTTTTTACCTCTACTGGCAGTAGAGTCATTGTATTAACACATCAATATTATATTTACATTCTACTCTTTATTTCCTTTGATTTGATATGCAATATGCCTATGTTTTGACGTACTTAAAAATTGACCTTTTTTTCTATTTTTTTTAAAATTTCAAATTCAAATTTTGAAGAGAGCACACCTGGGATTCTTGGGGAGTTTTAATGTTATTCCTAGTGCTTCAGGCTAACTATTTTGAAAAAATCAGCTTGATACTAATTTTTTCCTTAGTAAACCCTAATGCTCCTGGACTAACTGTTTTACTGTTAATTTTATATGCATTTTGAATGCTTGTTTTTTTTGAATAAACTGATGACGACGATGACGAAGATTGTTGATGATGATGTTGGTGCTGCTGATTGACGCAGATTGTTCAAGAGTACGAGAGAGCAGTAATCTTCCGGCTCGGTCGTCTACTCGAAGGCGGCACAAAAGGTCCAGGTTTGTATCGACTTTGTCCTAGCCGATTGTTGTTAGGGCCTATCACTCTTACACCGTCATCGTCGTTTATTTTCATCTGGATACTGAGTATATGTGTAGTTTTGTGGTTTAATTTTGGTTTTTGGTCACTTAGGTGGCACTCGGTTTCCATAATTCAATTCAAGTCCAGTCAGTCAGGTTTGAGTGTCGTTTGCAGCACAACTGGCGGGCTGTCACAGTTGTCCACTCGAGTAGTGACAAATGTGACAAATTTAATACGTCACTGCTGTTGCTCGTTGGGTAAAAATATGCAAATGTGACGTAATATTTCTTCGCATTTGAGCCGGGACCAGTCGCTGCAGCTAAAGCGGTTGGGTATTGTCCGACCGAATGGAATGAGAAAGCACGCAACCAGCTGACTAGCGACATAAGTGCAGCTCGTCGTCAATATTCACGGGAAGAGCAAGGCAACACTCTCTCTAGGCTTGAACGAGATTACCTCACCGTACGCCGTTGCGTTTATTATTTTGAACTGACCCAGAGCTAACTACTGGAGCTGCGCGTCCGCGACTACGCCAATGATCGCCATATATTCGACCCGACTTGACCCCTAGTACGTTACTCAAAGCCGGCTAGTTTGAGACGCCAAATGCGTCGATGGAAAGACAGTGAGAACGGATATCACCCTTTCCAGCCGGCTAAGTGTTCTGGAGAGCTTCGTAAGCTCCGTAGCATGCATCTTGCAATTTCAGTATACGCTTAGAGGACCAGCAAAACGTCGATAGTTCTAAGTCTTGATCGTCTTTGCTATTTCCTTCGCAGCACGTCAACAGAAATGACATTTTTTGCAACGACCGGTTGTGTATTGCAAACACGCTAATCGTACCCGCGGGTACAAATATTACCGTACAGCCGAGGACTACCGACGGATGGCGGCATTGAGTGGAGATGTGTAGCAAGTGCCGCGGCAGCATGTCGGCCGACGGTCTGCCGTCCATTACTCACACACAGTGACGGGTCAGCACAGCCATGCTGTCACAGCGCCGCTCTGCTGACACGAAATATACTGCACGCTTCCGTCCACCGACACCGGCTGCATGCAAGTGACGTCCGACGTAAACTGCCGCCAATACACTGTCCGACGAAGTGGCTCTAATATGCATAATGCACATGCGGCACGGCTGCTCTTGCCTGCTGGGGGGATCGCCAAAAAACCAACGTAAATTTTATAGACATCCGTAGACACGCAAGGGCGTATAGAAACCGTTTTCTCCGCGTTATTGGCACGTGCATCGTGTTCTATACAAAAGATGCCACTTATATTTTTACAATAACTTGGACAACTGCGGATCAATTTTAATGATCTTTGCACTGCCACATTTTAAGATAAACTGTAATGATCGGATTTATTCCCTTTTGTTCTGCATTTTATCTGAGAATGTAACAGTGAAAACTTAGATATCTCAGTAGTGTGTTTTGTGTTCAGAATCTCAAGTATGGTTATCTTGGTAACCTTCAAAACTATTATTGTGATTCACTATGTATAAAAACTAACTGTTCTTTTCAATCTTTTTGCATCCACCGTTTATAGTCACTTTGCTTCAGTTGTACTTGGATGTTTGTGATCATTTTAACAGTTTAATTTCTCATCCTGTCCCTGTCTGTCTTTTTCTTTGTCATTTGTGTTCTGCACTTGTTACGAATAAAGTGTTATTATTATTATTGAAATCGTTCCATATTTGTCACAGATATCACAAAAATAATAGTGGCGTCTATTTGTTAAGAGTCACGTGTATCATCGCATTTAAATACCGAGTTTTTGCGAACTTGCAAATGATATGCTATGAAGAATAACTGCTGTGACGATCGTGGCCAAGACAGACAAGTGTTCCCTTCTGTCTTACTGAATGAACCGCGCTATGCTTTTGTTCATGTTTGCAGTCTCTTGCTTCAGGGTGACGTCACACGTTACGATGGTGATAAATAAGTAACTAAGTTGCCCTGCGGGCGATGCGTTTTATGGTCCTAAATTTAGAAATGTTTCTCCTACAGGAGGAGGTGGCCAATGTTGGAGCTTCAAGAAGCGAAGACTATAGGCTTATCATCCGCCCAATTATTTTCTAGGTAATGGAACGTAGCCATGACCACCAAGATACGTCAACGTTACCGACGGCGGGCGAACAGCTTACACTATAGCTATCTATCACTTTACATGCATCTCGTGGTAATGATCAACGAACAAGAAACTAAAATTATGCATACTTGCGAGCACTTGATACAGCGAATATCTCTCTGCCATAGAGAATCCCATTTTGTATTATTGTTGCACATACCGGCAGCCGTAGCGCTAACGGAGTCTGTCATGGCCTGCAAGCTCGCTGTTTTAGCAGCTTTATACTTAAGCTGTTTCCTTTTTGTCGGATCTACGGCAGCTAAGCCATTGCTTTGTATGCATCTGCGGTAACGTACAATCCGCGTGATCATAAAATTCCCAAAGCGAGCGAATTTGATCCGGCAGCAGCAGCAGTGGTCTAAGTTTGCGTGGGAATTACGGGGACTCTGTATCGGAACTGGAGTCAGCGTGGATGGAAAAGAAGTCTAGAGCTTTTGATGAATTGAGGCGTCGTGAGGTTGAATCACAAACGGCCGTGCTGTGAATGACGCCGGCGTAATCCTTCTAATCCAACCGTCGTTCCGCCTCGTATCATCGCCCCAGCCCACCAATGGCCACCACAGTAGCCACACACACCAACGTACAGGCTGGCCGGATAAAACCAAATTTGTCAGCAATACGCTTATTGCCAACGATATTATTGTTCTCCGTTTTGCCTCCCAGCGCAGTGTATATTCTAGTCCATGGAGCATGATAAGGATCTTTTCAGTTCAATTTAGTTAATACGCTTTTTAGAAAATTCCTCAAAGGTCCGTTACGTAAGTCTGGCTAAAAGATAAGTTTACAGCCGAGCTCTGAATTGTCCACGACTGATGGTCGTAGAGAGCAGGTCTCCAGGAAGACGTTGATGAGTTATACTTGCTTGCTTGCTTACTTACTTATTTACTAATTCAGGTATTGCTGTCCATAGCCCTGTATAAGGCTATATATCAATGTACAAGCCTCGTGCTTGTCTGTCCTAAACATTCACGAAAGTCGCATCATTAAAGACTTTCGTCGACTCAGCAGTTTCAGCGTTCTCGTGTTCATCATCGTGATGGAAAGTTTGCAGATGTCCGGCGAGTATCACCTGACCGATTTTTCTTTGATTGACAGCGATAAGATGCAACTCAACGTTGGTTAGCTGTAACTGACGGACGCAAACACTGATCATCGAGATCATACCTGTGTATAGTCTGACCATCGTGTCGAAATTCCTTCCGGATCACTTCTGCATGACAAACAAGCTTACACGTATTAAATAGGCTAAAGATGGGGACGTAAAAAGTCACAAATTTTGAGACTGTTTGTTTATGTCGTGGAAAGGGTACGAGATGCGCAGATGCAGTTACTGTGAGATGTTGACAAACTTTGCTTTAGGTTATTTAATTAATCAATCAGGATATAATCTACATATTAATCTAAAAGGACATGGGAAGACAGAGAGTAACATAGAAATTTAAAACGCTAACATTACTATGACTATTTTAGTATATACGCATGGTCGGTTTACCGTTCGTCGATGCACCGTGTATGAAGGGAGCATGCGATAACTGCCAGCGTTGCAGGCGCGTGGAGTGAATTAGGCCTAGTCGACCGCTAGTAGGAGTTCACCAACAGCGATGATGACGATGACGATGATTCAGTGACGGTGGCGCAGGAAAGAATTAAGGTGACTCAACGGAGACGGCGGCAGCAGCTCGTCGTCAGCTGTTTCCATAATCCCGCTCTCAATGGAAACAGTCCGCGCGTCACGCGCCGCGCCGCATTGTACTCGCCTTCGACGTCGCAAAAAAACGAATGCGAAGAAACCAGCAGTCGCCTGGAGTACAGACCAAACTCCACTTACTTTGATTTTTTGTGGATTCGTATACGGCAGACTGCACAACAAATTTCCAACAAATCGTGTAAGTCCGCAAAAAATCGAAAGTCTGCGACAAATCTGCAATATTATCCACTCATCGAGTATTGTGCATGCAGCTTGAGGCACGACTTTTTATTCAGCAAGGCCTAAGTATGACACAATCTCAGAGGAGCAAGAGGGGCAGCGGTCTTCCAAAGGCCTTGAGCCTGTATATCAGAGCATCACTTGAGTAAGCGACGAATGGTTAATCGGAGCCAAATTTCCAGTTGTCTTCTCCACTGCAGAGCAGTATTGTGCTTTCGAAACGAGAAATGCGCTTTTGATCGCCATTTCTTTGGTTTTGTTATTGATCTGTCGCCGGTTTTTTTTTTACTTTTTTGCGTTAAATTCAAAACCTTTTCGCTGAATGATTTGAGGTTTGCGTATTATGTTTTTATTCTGTGTAAAAAATGGAAATCGAATCAAAATGAATCAGCGAAACCATAGAACCGTCAAAATAGTAAGAAATAGTTAGAATATAGAGTATCAATGCCAGTCTTTCTTCCTACAAACTGGTTTTCAGAACATCGTAGTCAGCGCATCGCAGCGCTTAAGTTAACCGAAAATACAGGAACAGGAACATGCAACACCAAATCATTTTTGCATCCAATAGTGCTATTTGCTTCGTTGTTTTTTTTCGGTTCTGCATTTCCAGCTATTGTTTTTAAGGTCGGTCATTTTTTTTATAGTTTTACAAATTCAGTGACTCATCGCAGCCGGTCGGAAACACGTTATTTACTAGAAATTTGCGGCCAGTCACGATCGTCTAGTGCTTATCCGGTGAATGAATATGATCAGACCGAGATGTCAGGCGCACGTTCGACTGAAGTTGTGTTATCAAAGTCCGAGACGACGACACCCGATTAATAAGTCCTCGTCGTCGGTGGCCCACGCACGGCGTTCTCATTAATTTGAATGGCAAATAAAATGACCCGCTAAAAATAAACAAATTAATGAAACGACCCATCGATTGCGTTACGTTAGATGTTATGCAATGGGCGAGAATTCTGGGACAGTGCTCATTAATTTGAGATATTGGCCTAGCCGCGCATGCCACGACATCCGGGCGATGATGACCAGTCGTGGGTCCCGGCAGTGAAATATCTGATCCGCTTCATCCGACTAATGAACTACAGAAATGATCACTGCCGCATCGGAAATGGTTTAGTGCGACCTTTCCGCCGCGCCGGCCGGTGTCCGGCCATCCACCATATTGCGCGTTGAACACGTTCCCAGGAACACTGCATGAATCTATTATCTCCATCAATTAACAACCTCATTTTTTGCTATTCCCCGCATGTAGTGAGACGCGTAAGCAAGATTTAGCAACAGAGGCTTATTTTTTCGATCTCTTTTTTTCGTTTTTGGGCGGGGACCAATTCGGAAGTACGAATAACACATTCCGCGCCACAAAAATGCGTTCGCATCTTGATTCGCCAGAAATAACAACTAAACAATACACAATATACGCAAACTTACATGCATTTGTATAACACTGGGTTACATTTCTGAAAAAATATTTATAAGTAAGTAAGTAAACTTGTAGAGCGCACGATGTCAGTGAGGGCTGGCAGAATCTGAGGCGCCAAGTTTGTCTCCGAATACCCCTGCCTATTGTTTAATCACATCTGTGCTCGGGTTAGTATTGTAGGTCTAATTCCAGTCGAATTAACACAGCTTTGTTAGGTTGTTGCGAGTTAAGTAGACATGAGATTAGTTCAAGGATTGACAAAAATCCTTTTCTTAATTACTGATTTCCAGAAGGAAAAAAACATTGGTATTGTAAGTGATAAAATTTTTCTACACGCAAAATATATCGTACTGGCGCTCGACAATTTGCTGAAATTATGGCAAAGATTTTTTAGGTAATGACGGCAGAGGCCTACAAGCCTATTTTACACTTTTGACTAAGATTTTTTCAATAATTATTATTTTTGCAGATATGCGAAATTGTTGACCGGTAACTTTTCAGCAAAAATATAACTTACCGCAGCTCAGTGAGAGCTGCCGAATTCGTTCTGGAAACAAAAGTTATTTTTTTTGTTTTTCACGTAAAACAGGCTACGTTAATGTTTATCACTAAAAAGTAGTTTGTGTTAATGCACCATGCAGTGCTTGATACCATTTTGCACACGCAGCCGTAACCGACAAAAATTTAAAGGCAAAAGATTTCACGAAGTTTCGCGAAATCCACTGATCTGTTAACAGCGCACTAGAAACTCGCTTGGCTTAGGTCTACTCGTAGCTTTAAAATGTGCAGCTTGATGTATTTTTCACTGTGTTTTGGTGCAGTGTTATTTTCGGCTTGTAAATGCGATGCGACTGTGACCATGAATACTAAACGCTACTGTAGTCGCATAGGTGTAATAGTGTCGGTCCTTGGGGCTTTACAGTTCAGTATAAAAACTGACATGGACACATCGCCTGCTATGACAAAACAGCGATGTCATAGCAGTGACACAGATGATGGATGTGATGACCCGTGTTTGTGTTGTCTTCCACGCGACGATCAATGAGTGGGTCTACCGACGTCGCCGCCCTGCAGAAATTGGCTTATTTTTGACGTTGCCAGTTTCTAATCATGCGTTAGGCCTACTGTGCGACTATGTCATACAAAATCCGTCCGTCCGTCTGTTTTTCTTTTTCTCTGACGCTGCTGCGGATGCACAGTTATCAGGAGATTTGGTAACCTGTATCATTTTTTGTTTATATCGCGCAATAAAGTGTAAATGGTTAGGCGATTAGTCAATATTTAGGCAAAAATATACGTGGTTAAAATAAAATAACACATCACTTGAAGTGAACACTTAAAACGCTGCTGTATGTGTCGGTGAAAATTAAATTTCTGGATTCGGACACGGAACATGATTTTGATAAACATTGAAATTAAATCACTTAATTCACCAGTCAAATGTTTCATTAAAAGCTTTTTATAACGCTCTAAAAACAGACAGACCGAGATGGACAAACAAACAGACGGACAGATTTGAAAACATAACCTCCTTTGTTGACGGGGTAATAAAGCGGGTACGGCGCGATTACTTGTACTAAGCCATGCACTGGACGATCTACTGGTTATTATAACAAAGACAATTGAACTTAGAAAAATGTTAGTTTTTATTGTTGCGCTATGTACGCGTCTATGGCACGGTTGTCGTGTGTTTATCCGTTCGTCTGTCTGTCCGTCTGTTCGTAACGGATGTACTGTGGCTAACGAGTAGATCCAAGGAAAAAAATTTTTTGTCCGAATAATTAGCCCTGTGTCGAGGCTCTCTGCGTACAAAATTTGGAGAATGCAGTGCAAGGCGAACATTTTCAAATTTGGGGTTGAATGGAGGTGGTAGGAAAATGTGCGTTTTTTAACGGAAAACTGGCCATATCTAGAAAACGGTGAGAGATAGTGCCAATGTTGTTATTGACCACTAATAGGAAATCGCATACGCCATTCCAGGTAAAATGAAAATCATCGACCTTGGATGACCTTGGAGGTCAGTACTGCAACAGGAACTCTATATATACTGTAGCGCGTCTTTCTTTGCGACAGCTGGGCTTTTTTGTTATTATCTGAGTTGTTAAGCACTCAAGTTCTTGGCACTTTTATGCGACTACTGCATGTTATGCCAGCTACCAATTACCGATCCCCGCTTGGGGAATAAGTAAGGCAGGCGGCTATATTATACGCGCAGAGAATAAGATCGGAATCGAGCTTTGCATACAAAGGCCGGTGATCGTCGACGGTCGTTTGTTTGGCGGTAGGTATATCGTTGGATCGATTGACGCTTTTGTCGGCAAGCTATTAGCAGGCCGGAGATGATTTAAGAGCGCCGATCGAAGCGCCGTCAAGTCGATGCACTATAAATGCCGGCATCGGCAGTCCGTATAGGGTCGTCGCGCGACAATTAATGCCTTCCAAGAGCGAGCCGCTTCGATAATCGTTAGGCTACTAGCATATCCAGGATGCAGCAGCATAGCATCGCTGCAACCAAGAATACATCGTTCTTACTGTTCAGCCTACCAAGAAGTGGGCGTCCCCGTTACGAGCGCCACCGTCCCTGTCAAAGTCTAAATTGTTTATGTAGAACGAAATCCCCATAAACGAAACTTTTGATACTGGTATGTCTGGTGATAGTTTCGTCTTTGGAGGCACATGGCCGTATTCGTCTTAAAATATACCGTACTGATGTTATTTTACTTATTATATTTTACATCTAATAAGGTAACAAAAATAAAAACACATACACGAAGAAGCAGCAGCAGCAACAATATCAACTGAAACCTGTCAGTTTGTAATCATGAGATGAAAGGTAGAGATTTTCCGCTGGACACATTATTATAGGCTAATTATGTACGTTTGGCAGTGAGAAAACGTAATATGCCTATTCTATACATTTACGCCTTTTCATAAAAGTCGTGTTTTTTTTCACTCGGCAAGTTTTAGGATCATTTGTTAATTCTTCCAAGAAAGTACACTAATAACTTAAGTATAAGCAAATGAGTAAGTAAGTAAATGCATATTTAAAGTGCACAATCAGCCAGTGGTCGAATCCGAGTCACTTAAAGTCATGTGCTTGTCAGACGATTGCCAATATAAACTAGAAAGCAGTCAGAGCCCACACACCTCCGCCAAGGCAATGTTGTTCGCTAGGTTGCAGCACCATCTTCGGTTTTGCAGCGGTTTCCCTTACGCCCCATTTAAAGCAATGGTAACGAAAATTTTCAAGTGATCCAGAATCCAGGATTCCTTCTGGATCACCCCCAAAATTGAATCACTGGTAGTTTGTGGCATTCCCGACATACCCTCAAAATTTCGGAAAGATCCGTCCACAACTTTTTGAGTTATCTTGCTAACACACAGACAGATAGACAAACAAAGTCTGGCAAAAACATTATTTCCTTGGCGGAGGTAATAAATTTGCCAGTAGTATTAGTGACTGATTAATGATGAATAATATTACATGTTTATACAAACTGTTGGCAGGTATTTTCTTCATCCTTCCGTGCATCGAAAGTTACACTAAAGTCGACTTACGAACAGTGTCATTCGACGTTCCTCCGCAAGAGGTCAGTTTTTGGTGCTGACTGAAAATTGACTTATTTTACAGATCCAGTATTTCAATTCCGATAGAGCAAATATCGGAGTAGAATAAAATATCGAGATTTACCGTTACACACGCAGCAAGTGTGTAATTTCAATTATGACCACTGGTCATACCACAGGAAAGTTGACTTTAAAAGTGCATTCTGCAACAGAAAGAAAAAAAGAAAGAAAAAATTCACACATTTGTAGAATGCTTCAAAAAACCAATATCCTCTAAAAATGCAGTACAGATTCAGCTTACTTATGAGCAGAATCCCTCGCCAGATGTGTAAGGAAATGGTCTTCTAACTTGAAAACAAAAATGCATAAAAAAAACTAAAATTGGTGTGAACGTTTTCCAAGGCTAGAATACCCGGTGTGCCAATTTTTAGTTCAAAGCTCAAAGGTTGGGATTTAGTACTGGGTTAGAATTTGGGTTTGCGTGTGCAGCTTTAGGCGGACGGCGTCGCAATATGCCGGTACTGGGCTAACATATTTGTTTAGTTTTCAGTTACATTGTTGTAGCAAACAGATAAACAGCCAGCATACGTCATGCTACGCCACCGGCACACTAGAATAGTAAATCGTTACAACGACCGCATGTCCGTACAGTTCCTTTCCGCCGCTTCGTTGGTTGTTATGGCAACTGAACGTCAGCTCGGGGCAAATTAGTGGCGTCAAGTCAATTATTAATCTGTTCACGAGGCGCATGCAGATTCCAGAAGCGTTAGGCAACCCAAGGTTTCGATAGAACTCAGTCGGTATCACGGTAACATTATACGAAATGCATGTACGGAGGGCCGGTTATACGCATTCGTACTGCTTGTCTTTAGCACTGTGTTTGAAGTGGTATAACGGGTTGATAACTTCACGGATGCTTTCAAGTGTGACCTAAAAACGACAACGTAGACCACACGACCGACTGTCGGCATTCGGCAACCTGCAACCGCGAAATAAGTGTCGGTTAAATCGGTGTCTGGAATGTATAAGTTTGGTTAATAGTCACTTATTTAGTAAGTAAGTAAGTAAGTAAGTAAGTGCATATTTAAAGTGCACAATGTCAGCCAGTGGCCGAATCTGAGGCACTTGGCTGAGCCGCTAGAGGGAGCTGTAGGCCTGTTGGAAGCAGTGAGTTTTAAGGAAACATCGACAGTGGTTCAACATACACTTGATCGATCAGTAAGCCTATATTATCTGCTTCTCATTTAATACACCATAATATCTGTAAGTGTCTTTGCTGGAGGTTGAAGTTAGCAACCATACCGTTCTGCAGACGCCGATTTTCCAGCCGATCGGCGAGTGTAACGGCCACACACCGAGAGTCTCAGCAGTGCGTGGTCAACAAAATTGAATTGCCGTACCGCCCACGAAGCAGAACCGGCCGTTTTCTTGATGCGTTCAGTGTCCACGCAGTGAGACGATGGACCACCCAAATAGCGTAGGATCAACGTCGCAGATCGAACCATGTTTACTCTACTGACGCTGCTGAATCGTCGATACCGTTCGGTTCTATTTAGAGTTATCGTTTTGCGTGATCTTTGTGCAGGGTCTGCGTCAATTTCGCGCATAGCAAACTGCTGCCACAGTTGTTTGTTTAAGTACACCGGATAGCAGATACGCAGGATTTTATCACTGGCCCAGTACTGGGTCGAATCGTCAAAAAAGTTGTCTATTCCTACCGACGTAATATGTTGTCTTGCCGCCTTTAATTTTTAGTTCATCGTATCAGCGGTCAAGGTTACCGAAAATCAAAAACCCCAAGAGTGGTTTGCACACCAAACCGCGAGATGAAATTTCTAAACAAATAGATGTGTTTCGGCTGTAGTTGTGTCTAGAAAGTTAACATTTGCCAGATATCGTTAGCTATTCACATATACTCGGTTCAGGAACTGTGAGTCTGTGATGTGTATTGCATTAACTCTTTGTACGGTGCTTGTATGGTAAGGTATTGACCAAGGACTCGGTGACAGTGTCCGTGGACGCGGTCGTCTATTACCGGGTCAGCAACGCCACGGTCTCGGTAGCGAACGTCGAGAACGCCCACCACTCGACGCGTCTTTTAGCCCAGACGACACTACGTAACGTCCTCGGTACCAAGAACCTGTCCGAGATATTGTCCGAACGAGAGGCCATTTCCAACAGTATGCAGGTGCGTTGAAGAACCAAAACAGCCGCTCCAGGTTATTTATTTTTCTCGATATCAACCATCCCATAACGAGTTGAGTGTTTTGTTATTCAACAGAGTGTGTTTTGTTTTTCGTTGAATTGGCTGCAGCCTTTCTGGTGAAATAAAGACGTGTACATTACTGCGGTCGAAGAAGGCCTGTAAGTATTCACAAAACGATCGCAAGTTTTGTGTGTTCATATATTCCGGTGATCGTTTTTCACTGTCAACAAACGACTGCCTGATCGCAAACTATTGCACTGGATTGCTGGATGAGCGCTTCATCAGTCGGTGCCTCAAGGACTGCTCAATCAATGCTATCCAAGAAGGTATCAGAGATCGCAAACTTCCGTCGCAAATGGTGTCGCCACCTGACGAATACAAATGACTGCAGGATATAAGTCTCTCAATCAATGATATTGCTATTCTTCTGCGTGCACTGTATAGGCTTACTGTCTCGCTGGATCTCTGGGGTCCTCTCGGTTCTCTCTGATTGGTTTGCTATTGCTGCTGCGTTGACAACTAGTCCCACAGTCCTACGCCGATTCACTGATCTCATTCATTCGTCCATCGTCCGTCCTATTTGCACTTCGCGATTCTGAATTATTCATAAACGAAGAAAGTCTATTTCTTTCTGCGTCTCGTAGGCTTATTTGTTGTTGTTTTGTCTCATTCGCTTTCGTGGCATCAGCTGCTTACCGCCTCTCGCCATATAGCAATGAATCGTGGCTGGAAAATTTCTATGCAGTAATAAGGTGTAAAAATTTGCCAAACATTTAAAACCAAACAATAAGGTCTTCTCGATAATGACGACAATGTAAATATTAAAAACTGTAAACATTAGGCATTAAAAGTTTAACTAAAATTGTACGTTTTCGCTCTATGACAATAGTTAAGTCCACTGCGATTAAAGCTGTATTCTGTATGTGTTTGATTCAGATGTTGTGTTAAAATTTTTTTTAAACATTTGCTACTTTTTCTGCTTTGCTCGCTATTTAAAAAAAATAAACTTTAATGCTATATTACAAAACACATTGCAGGCTACAAAAGAATTTTTTTTAAAATTTGTTTTTGTTTTCTACTTATAGTTTTTGGCGTAAATTTTTCTGTGCAGGAAACGCTAGATGAGGCCACAGAATGCTGGGGCATTATGGTTGAACGCGTCGAAATGTATGTATCATTATTATTATTATGTAGTTGTTTTGTCCAGTTATCTTCGTTGTTATATTACTGCGACTAGCAAAGAATATTTAATCAACTGTCATATTTAGTTTAAAAACTTTGAATTAGTATTTCTCCAGCTACAACTGGTAAAAATTTTGTGTAAATTGATCATCATTTGAGTGAATTATGCAAAAAAAAAACGAAAAGAGGCACCTTTTTATGAAACGCCGTGTATATGCCTGTGAGACCACGCACGCAGTGAGCATTTCAGTGCTTGACCGGCAGCGAAGCACGCCGCGACATTGCACGCGCATGTCGTGCCAGAGAGCATTTTGCTGTTTCGTCTGCGTCCGTGCTTTTTTCGAACCGATCGTCCATTCTCAAGCGACCATCGTGCGTCCGTGTCCCATTATAGGATTTCCCTTCCCTCTGAAATGTCTCCCCCGGCGATTATTTACCGGCCAAAAAAAATCCGCCCCCGGTCGTCTTTGTCGCCTCGGCGGCGTTGACAGTCAGGAAGAAGGGACGGCCAAGGCGGCCGGGTAAGGCGGCCAGGCAGCTTTTCGCAGGTCCCGACGGTTTCATAAACCACTCTCACTGCAACTGCTACTGTCTGTCAGTCTGGTTGGCTGCTAAACGTCGCTCTTCTACAGCTAATAGAAATCTGACGGCCGCCGGTTGCAATCGTTACGCGCAAGCGCACGGCTGAAAGAAGTAGATAATAAGGTTAGTGAACACTTTTCTTCGGTCATTTTATCGTCTCTTTGGTTAAAAATTAAAACGAAAGGATACATGTCATAATTCTGCAGACGCAGTGCTGGAGATATGCAGTACTAGTTGGTCCGCCCGTTGTGAAAAAAATAAAGTTGCCGTTTCAGGTTTTTGCGCTACTTGACAGAATTTTCACACTTTCAGTTTTTTTTCGTTAGATTTTCCGTGCGTCAAATGCTTTGGCGTTTGTATTTGCTCGTATACGATTTTTCTTTTTATAGGCCCACGTGCGCCTGCAGTCGCGTCGTTGCAAATCAAGTTCCAAGTCTAATTACGAAAGACCAGCGTCTGGCCGGACGTATGACTTCGGTCGTGTGTAGGGAAGACGGGCAGGGGGAGGGGTTACGTAGAGGCCGCTTTCCACTTTTTCCATTGAGGGGTCACGTCCCTACATTATCTTAAGGCCAAAACCCACTACTGCGACCCGACCAGACCCGACCCGACCAGACCAGACTTTGTCGGAGACCCGGGTCGCAGACCCGGGTCGCCGACAAAGTCTGGTC
>Ga0056128_1007023_pt1 | contig 14200 bp, 4 predicted proteins | sample WorMetLIZISLAND2_FD_71113 | JGI IMG/M metagenome (GOLD analysis project Ga0056128, IMG submission 71113) | Marine gutless worms symbiont microbial communities from Max Planck institute for Marine Microbiology, Germany - Olavius geniculatus... ... | reverse complement strand
TTCGGCGAATTTGGAGGCCATTGGTCTTTTGTGATGAAATCTGGACAGCTGGCCCGCAGCCAGTTCTGTGCGCTGCGCGGCGTTGCGCGCTGTGTGTGCTGACGCGCCCGGCGCGCCGTCTTGCTGGAAGATGAATCCGGTGGGCAGCCGGCGATTGCTTTGAAAGAACGATAATTTAGTAATAATTTATAAACAAAATAAATTCCTCTGTATTAAAACGTCACTGTCACGTCATCGGCAGTAACGTGGTAATATTTTTTTGAAAATTAAATAACATTTTTAGCTGGAACATTTTTATTGCTAAAAATTGGTAGCTGGTCATGTTAAAAAGTCAAAAACTTCGTTGTTTTTTAACGGAGTCGCATTTCATTTAACATTTAAATGTAGAACGTCGTCGTAGAATATAAATCAATAAAATTTCAAATTAAAATATCAAACGGTTGCTTGGAAAAGAGAGCGAAAAACTGTAGGGGGCTACTTTTTGCCGCATTCTGTATACTTGTATAAAGTAATAACTTGTGGAATTTAAAATGACAAAACTGTTTGCTATACAAAACAAGCATTAAACAGGTAAATAAAAAAAGTATGCACATGCAAGTAAGTAAACAAAATGCACGCACACATCGTACCTAGCGATATCTTCTCGCCGGAGTCCGGAGGTAAAGTAAAGGCGAGAAGAGCCATCGACGAAATGAGAACACACGGTATGATGAGATTGCACATCACCTTGAACCCACATATAGACAACTGACGCATGAAGGACACGCGATGGGAATGATCTAATGTGAAGGACTGGAGCATCATTAATAGATTTGAGATTAAAGGACACCCGAAATTCAGATCCAGCTACGGCACAAAAGAAACGATAAATTTGAATGTCGCACTGAGCCCCAATGTTACGGACTGAGCATTGTAGACAAGTTTGAGATTAAAGGTCACCTTGAAACCAAAACCTGAAGTACCGTGGCATAAAAATAAAGATCAAGATGACGCTGAGTGACTTTGACTGTCTGAGGCACAGCGGTATGATGAGGTTAAAGCCATAGTATAGCGTTCGACGTTGAATATTAACGGTGGTCGTGATGTCGACGTATTCCTCCGGACAGCACTCGTAACTCTTCACGTTGCGATTTGCCGGCACACCTGCAATAAACCAACATCCGTGACAATGGCGTCGTGGCAAATCGCCCTCCCCTTAAATTTTAAAAAAATACAGCACTTGGTGTTAAAAATTTTTGATTTTGGAAGAATTTAAAAACAAATTATAGTTTTAAACGTGCATAGTCTCCACTGTCGGAAATCTGCAGCTTCGTGTCCTCTAGTCTTTAGGTTAAAGCAAGATCAAAGATTACAGAAATCTATGACCATGAAACAAAGTGAACAACCACTATTACAACAACAACTACTACTACTATCACTATCACTACTACTACTGCTGCTGCTGCTGCTCCTACTACTACTACTACTGCTGCTGCTGCTCCTGCTGCTGCTACCACCACCACCACCACCACCACCACCACCACTACCACTACTCCTTTGCTGCTGCTGCTGCTGCTGCTACTACTACTACTACACGGACCTAGCAGTTCCCATTCTCCGTTAGTCATGTAGCTGGACAAGTCGGACCCGTTTCCGTTCAGTTGCAGGTCGATGCCGGAGATGTCGTAAGTCCATGATCCAAACTTCATGTCGCATCGCTGCTCGTCAAACGGAAACCACGTGATGTCGATCTTGCAGGTGCTCATAAAGATGCCCGGAGGCACCCAAAGACAGTCGCCGTTAGAGTATACGACAACGTTGGTGGGAAAGATACTCGTTATGTCATCGTCAGCGCTGTACAAGCAGTTAAACACGCGTTAACAATAACAATACTCCACTGGAATGTCTGCTGTTACATTCTGAAATGCATGCAATCATGTAAAATGATGATGTTACTACATGTAGTTTGTTAGAACAGATAGTACCAAAGTTCACCAAACTTCACCGAACGCGAGAGGGATCGCTGACGACATTTTTTTCTATTTTGGCTATCTCCGTCCGTTCCGGAAATATTCGCGGTCAAAGTCTATATTTTGTTCGAAATCGCGCTCCAAATTTTTGTAGGGCCCTTCAAATTTTGAGATTATAAAACTGAATATACTTTCGATCATGCGGCAAAGTTTCACGGCCATCGGCCGAAAAAGCTCAAAGATCACGCGAAAAACATCATGCAGTAAAGCATAAGAAGGACGGGAGCTACCGTTCCGGACGACCTATTAAATTACCTCGCTAGTGCTAGAACCGAACTACATCGAATGGCGTGATGGCATTAACTACCTTGCATGGTGTTACGTTTTTTTCTGGTAAACACACCAGTACCGACTGTAACGTTCGTAAGCGAAAAGTCTATGCCGGTTGTAACTGTACATTAAGCCGCTCGTTTTTGAAAATTAAAAACAAACGTTTAAAATTTTAAAAAATACGTCGCGTTTAAAAAACGTACCCTAACAACGTTTGCAGACGTTCACTACAACTACTACAACTATAGTATACACAGCCAATCTTGGCGCAGCGCTGATGCGGGAGCAAATAATAATTAAGCTGCTTTTGCGATATAGCGTTAACGCAGCGCCAGCAGAATATGACGACGGTGCTAAAAAAGCTTATCTTTATTTACAGTAGCTAGAGATTCGCTGCAACCGCTGCAGCCAAAATGTTCTCTAGTTTTCGGCCGGGTAGGCCAACTAGGCTGCGTCAAATCAATACAAAATGCAAAACTTCAGATCACTGGCGCGCGGTAGCGCAGACCTGTGTTAACGGCGACAGGCTAAATCAATGGAGAATGGCAAAATTCGACCCCTCGCAGATCCGAGACCCCTCAATCGATCGATACAAAATTTGAAAAAGGTGATTACGTCCGCGAAACGACCCCCTGTGCAAAATTTCGTGCAAATCCGTTCATTGGGGGCTTCTCGGCAAAGGGGTGAAATATAACGCAATCTCAGTCACACAGGGACGTTTTTAATAGTCGTTTAAAGGCAACTGACAAGTTTTCAGATTGGACAGTATATGAAAAATCGCAGTCGATGTATTTTACAGAAACATCTATTGCTCTACGCGATGTCAGTGCAGACACTGCAGTGAATAAAGAATCATCCTGTAGAGACTGGATATAGGGTAACGTGGGATTAGTAGTCAGAAAGATCGATGGCGCTTCTGGACAGAATTTCTCACGATTGTCATTAATTACCGCCGTTCCGAGAGCGCGTGAGAGGGCTTCCCAGCCACAGACAAGGGGGTAAAGGCTTTTAAAGTTAAAAAAAATAAAAATGGTAATTGTGATATAAGTTATCGAACAAATTACGACGCAAGCGTTGATAAACATCTTCGAAACATAAAATTGTAACTTAATTTCAGAATGTGTTTCGAACATTAGTTTGTAATCTTCTGTGTCTGATGCGATATATCGTATCAAATTCGCCACCTCCCACTATACTATGTATTTTTTTCTGAATGTATGGACACTGTTTTGTACAAGCGCATGCTACAGCAAACTATCAACCGTGAGAAACATTCGCCGATACCACGCTATCATTAAAAAAACAAAATAACTGAGCAGATAAACTGCACATTTCTTCATCCTCCAAAATAATGCAGTGGCCTATAACTACTGAAGGCAAACGAAAGCACTACATCCCGGCGCCAGATTTCAGAATTTAATTTTTAACAGCATAGTAGTCTTTAATTATTGACTGTTTCGTGAACTCAATCAATCAATAACAACTTTAATATCGAGCTTTTCGCCCCTTTTTCTTTCACAGTGTTTAAGAAAATTAATTGTCGGGCAATCATCTATAATTTTCTCGTATACGCCTTACGCTAAATCCACAACAAAAGAAAAATTTCTCTTCTTCGTAATGACATGAAGCTGGCATAAAGGCTGTTTAAAACCCAGTACAAATGGCGAGTCGGGGTTCGGAGGGGGAAGGGGAGAAGCGCCGTGCATTATTTTGCTTCCGGGCGCCGACGACAAAATTACGCCACTGTAAAAAGAAAACACTTTTACGTCACAGCATAATTAATTGTACAAATATTTTACTCATAGAAATTATTCTAATTGAACGACCTGTTGTACATGAGAATGTCTGGTTTCCATAGCAACTCGGCCGGGATGCGGATGCTCTTGACACCTGCGTACTCTGACTCGTTCCAGGCCAGGTGATAATCATTCCAACCCTGCATACAGCAGCAGCAGCGGCTGCAGCTTTTTAACATAACTGATTAATTAATTGTCACTTTTTCACTTTCTCACTTTCTCAAAATACCCGCGCGCGAGGCATTAGCAGTAAATAATGTCGTACTAAAATACTTGGTATGAAAATATCTTCCGCCAGCATGTTGTTAACTAACCACTGAAACAAACTTCCGGTCGATGGGCGATGTCGTGTTACGGTATTAGGCTAGCCGCATGCGGTAGTCCCAAATCGCGGTACACGAAATGTTTGCGAAAATTTATAAAAAATGTCGGTCTTGAATAACAATATTGCTTTTATATCTTTACACTTATTTGTACGTATAAATATTTTTTTTCAAAAAAACGTTTTTACAAAAAGTTGTTATCTTCTTCATAACCTGCTGTGTTCCATGCGCTGTGTGTTGACAAAAATGCATTCATTTATTCATTAATTTAATATTTATCACGCATCGGCTTCCCATATTATCTGTCTGCCACGCAGCTGCAAGAGTCATGTCCAATTATCCACATCACAGTCACCAATCGCATTGTTTTTCCATCTGGCATTGCACAACATGTCCATAGGACTTCTTCTTATAAATATTAACGACAATTGAACCAACATAAGTAAATTTCAATAGTTATTCGAGCATATCGTACAGGTAAAATTTCTACTCTAAAATGAAATACTCGAAAAAAACGAAAAACAAAAAAACAAACGTTAAATCTAGTATGCGCTGACTTGATACATTTATAGAAAGAAGTAAGCGTATTTGAAAATAGGCTTTGACGTAGGCTACGTACCATGTTCATCCAGATGTTTGTAGTAAGGATCTGATTTTTTTCATCCTGCAACGTACATTACGTACTTCGAGATACATGTATGTACTGGCAAAAACTGAGCTGTTCACGCAGCAGTGAAAGCAGTGAGATAAAAACAAATGGAAAGCATCGGCTGTTTTGGGCTATCGTATAGGCTTGCACGACGTCCAGTCTTCCAGTCTTAGAAACACGTTTGCTCACTGGTCGAACTAAAGACCTGATACAAAGTGTCACATAATACACTTTCTTTTGCATAAAACGGATAATTAAATACGTAATGTCAAGACGCAAAACACGCAATATATTGGAAAACATAAGACAACATATTTGTTCATATTTTCGCCGAAATAGTGTCCGATTTTTAAAAGCATTTTTAGTGGCACATTTACATTATACAATGTGAACACACATCTGTCAAGTGATACAAAAGCATTTCGAATGATTTAAAAAGTCAGAAAATAAGATACGCTTCGTGATTTTGTTTTTGCTAGAACCTACTTCAAAAATTTGTTGCATGGTCAGACCGTGAAAAGTGTTTACCGCCTGCGAAAGCGACGGTGTAAGTATTGTTTCAACATCATCGCTAAATTTTTCTTCAACAGAACGATAACTCATCAACCGACAACCGCCGCTGCATCTAGGTTGATAGAATTTTGCACGAACATGTATCTTGACAACCTTTAAAAGTTTGTTAAATGTCAACGTTACTTGGATTTCTGTGTGTTTCTGCGTGCATGATATATACTGCGGCTCAGGCTGTACTTAGCCTTAAGCAAGACTTGTTGTTTCCTTCAGATCATTTGATGCGTGACTGCAGTTCAAGTTGGTTCAAGTTTAATTGCGTGCGTGTTAGCGGCAGTGATTACGAACTGTCGACTCTCGCTCGGTCTGTCTCGCCATCAGTCACTGACTAGTTCAGAAATCCGCTGACGCTTGCAGTAAGCACAGTTAATTCCCAGTAACGTTTCACATCAATCAGAATTTTGCACTGCAAATACGTAGCAACTGGTGATCGTTGGGCCTGGACGTGACGTGTGCCATTACAGCACAGTCTTAATAACTGTTAAGAATAATTCCTACAGAAAACTTTACCTGCAGCGTTCGAAACTTTAATTTGAAAAATGCGGTAAAAATCTACAAGATAACAGTTATGAGTAAATTATTATTATTGAAAAGTTTTAAAACAGGCTTGCATGGATTGGAAGTATAGCCTACATCTATCAGTATTATTTTTGATACATTTCGGCAAATTGCGCAAATAAACTGAATATATTTTGAGAAATAAAATTCTATCAAAAACTGCGGTATAAATAAAATGCAATAAGTTGGCTAATTTATAAAAACACAGCAATGTATGACTATGTAGCCTGCTTGTCTGTTAAAAAGTTTTAAAAAGTTAAACAATATGTATAGCTCTTCAAGAGAAAACCCATCGCATAACTACGAAGCGAAGCGTTACCTGCCATACGGTATCACGCAGGGCTACCTGCCACCCCCCGACATAAGTGAATGCGCTCTGCTTTAACATCAGCCAGGTAGGCCGGTAGTGTAGGCTTACTCGCTATTTACCTACCCCTGAAAGATAGAAGGCTGAGTTGACAGCTGTTGTCGTTGAAGTGGCTCACAAGCTTGCACACGTACTCATTAATGTCAGTACGTGCGACGCTTTACTAAAATTTACAAACGCGTTTTTGCTTGACGAGTAGGCCTACTCTAGTTTGCTTAACCGAGATGTTTTTCAGACGCGGAAATATGGCAATCGCGATGTGAGACAACCGGATTAAACACACACCAAACGTCTTTTGCTCTCTCACCGGATCCAATATAGAGAGAGTCGAAACGTGTCGTTAACAATCTGGGCTCAACGACGTCGTGATCTGCTATTACATGTTCGCCAGACGGAGCCACTGATCCTTCCACCACGCACTTTCTCTTTGTCGATGTCTCATCTTCATCCTTATGTCGGTTTTTCTGCAGTTTCAGCACTTGGTGCAGTAGACACACTGGCGCAGACTGTTAAAAGCTATCCTATAGGGGTGAGCTTCTTCCCAAGACCTCTTCTTAACTCCTATCTGTCTAGCTTTTCTCTTTCACCACAGTTTACGTTACTTTTCCTACCGGAACCCTATACCTCTGAAATATACCTGGGGGATCTGAGATCGCTGTAAGCCTTCCCCTTAACTTGGCAGAAGATCCAGAAAAACCCAATTATCAAACATTTTAAAGCAGTTTGAGCTAAAAATTGCGTCTGTCGCGACAGTTCATTTTGAATCTCTGAATAAACTTGTAGGTTGAAACAGTGACTGATAATCTGCGTATAATTTAACAAACTACGTCTTTTATTTACGTTGGCAGATAAAGAAATAAAAGCTGTGATTTTACAATTTTTAAAATAATTTATTGTTTTTTATAATTAGCTGTGTGTGGCCAACCAATCCATGGGGTGGTGCCTCCATGGATTTCTGACTGCGGGGCCACAATGGAGGAGAATGCACCAAAAAGTTGGCACTTCTGGGTCTGACGCATGGTGCTCCCAACACTATGCATTATTTGCAGTCGTACTTGGTTGATGGATCAACCAGGTTACAACCGGTTATTGTGTGCTCTCATCTCGCACAAGACGTCTTGGCTATGTCGATATCGAGTGTCCTGTAGCGGCGACAGCTGGTTCGATCAAATATTAGACTTTCGCCAAACCATCAATACAGTTTTTTTTTCAAGTTTTCGCTGGCTACAAGCCGCTACGAATTTATAAGCCTACTTCGCACACTAATTGTAATTTTCTCAGCTATATTAGTCATTGCAGTGTCGTTATTTAGTAAAGTTTTATTATCAAAATGCATTATCAGGCCTACGGTAGGTAGATACGGCGAGCGCTTTTAGTTCGACACTAAACAAAATTAGTAGTAGGCTACAGTTCAACAGTTTGTCCAGTGCAAAAGATTAGTTACGTTTGAAGCCTGTCGGTGAAAGAGTGTCGGAGTGATTGATGATGATGACAGTGACGAAGATGAAAAACTGTCATCGAATGAACGACAAGCGATGCGTCCATTAATTAAACTGATGACAATAACTCTGATAATTCGACGGGTGACGCCAATTCTGGATGTTATTCGGACGCTTCGCGGTTGTCATTTCCCTGAATGTAATTATCCGGTTCCGCCTGCGTCTCCGATTTCTGGCCGATTTCAGTGTCATTTTGGTGCCACGGCGTACTCCTGAATAAAATTAAAATCTGTTTTATACCAAAAACATTTTTTTCTGGCAGTATTCTCTCTCTTGCAGCAACATTCTATTGGACTAGGTTATTTTTAGTAATATAATATTTTTTCGTCGTTGCACGCTGCAGACGTTTAAGTTTCCATTGGGGTTACATTTTGTAGTTTTCTTTTACAAGTTGATCTCTAAGTATTGCTATCGAGCGAGCATATCAGTTCAAGCTCAAGTTAAAGCAGCATGTCGCTGCATGGTTTGTGTCAACTGTAGCTACCGCATATTTACAGAAATGAAATTTTGTATTGTCCGGCTAAATTGCTCTTGCAGCGCCATCGATTCTGCCTATGCCTACATTTTTTTCGTAGCGAAGTCTGCTTGTACCTGTTGTCTGTGGTTGGTCTGTTTAAACCGTTTGACGGATTTAAATGCCATTTGGCAGGTGCACGAAACGTCAAGTGACACATTGTATTAGGTGGCGTTCACGGAGAAACAAGATTTTCTGGGCCAAAAAGTGCAGTTCCACATTGCAGCCAAACCGTCAGTCCTACAATGCTGCCACATGCAAATGTAAATGAGTAGTTGGGTAGACTTGTCAGAGCAATTTTGCCACAGCGATTCCGCCATTTGCCAAATTACTATGGTTTTTGTTATGGCAAACAACAATGGCACAAAAAATTCGATTAATTATGCTATTTTTTGCCGTCGGGCCGCGAAATGTCGGGGAGCCCAACCAAGACAAACACCAATCACTTACAACTCCAATGATCTGCTGCAGAACCAGCGAGAAACTGACGACGAGAGATTCTGATTCGTTGACGACCGGCCGCTCGAGCTTATTATAAACTCTGACGTCATACAGACCGAGGTCGTTGATTAGTCGACGCTCATTGGCTCCCGACCACACGTCTGCACACGTCACAGTGACGTCACTTACATCGTTGCTATGACAACGGCGGCGGCAGCAGCGATGATTATACAATAATACAGCAATAATAGTCATGCAGTGATACTCCCTGTGGTGAAATGTAAAGAGCTGCATAAATTACTGATTAATCATGCGTGTAAGGTCATTTATTTTGAAGGACGATAAATTTGCAACAAATCGGAGATTATTGAAGTTTGGACTAAACTCGACAACCGAAGCATCTCCATTTCATTTTTCGCAGACTCACTGCTGTCGGAAATAGCAACCAGCGTGCGTCCAATTATCTTCGTCATGAATATTACATAGGCCTACAGCACGTGACATAAGTCGTCAAAAGTCTGTACGACCAATTACTGCTATCAGTCGTTGTTTCTTTAGCTGTCGTCGACTAAACGCAGTACGTTAGGTTAGGTGCTAGCCGTGGAACTTCATACAATATTCACGACATTTAGCGGGTTTGGCAGCAATGTAAAATTTGACTGGAAGTTCCGACCCCAAATCCCCGTTTCTGGTGGGGGCAAGCCACCAGTCTAGTGCAATATTATTTGGCGCCACGCAAATGTCTATAGACGCCGACTTAGGCCTAAGCTATTTGCTTTTCTCTGGGTGCTTGAGACGAAGATCAGGTAACTACATAATGCATTTTGAGTAAAATTTAAAGCCCAGTCAACCCGTTTAGTGGCAGATAATCACGTTCGTTTTAATTTTCATCACGTCTAACCATCTCAGTTTCCACCCCATCCCCTCCGCTTTAGATTTAGCAGGTTCTCTGGCTGATATTGTGCGCTATAAAATTAACTTACTTTTTATTTTTCGTTGAAGAAGTGCACTAAACAACGAATAGCACGATGAAACATGTTTAGCCTAGGGGAAAATTTTTCTGGGTGCGACGCATCTAGTGGATTTTTTTTAATTCTGGTGCATTTTTACCCAGTGCATCCGCGAAGTCTATGCTACTGCCCCCTTGCCGACGACGAATGCGACCGCGTCATTCAGACTATAAGTATTCTGATTCTGTCGCCCACCGATCTATAACAATTTATTATTATTACCAAACTCTATCGTTTATTATCATTGCTCAGTCAGCAGAAAGCTGACACTCATTTTACGGCCCGCGAACATGTAAAAGGTTGAGTTGTTGCACTACATCACGGTGACTATACTGCTACTTCCGGGTGCATACACTGCAGTAGTGAGAGCTGGGTTAATGTGACGCGCGATCCTCAAGGACTGTGGTCGTGTCTGACGCGTACGCCTGCAGTAATAATTGCCGTAGACGACAGAGCTTTATGCAACAAACGTCATAAACCTTATACGTCCCGATCACTCAAGACTTGCTTCCGACCTTTGACTTGGACTTTTACAGTTTTAGAATGTGGTTACGCTTAGCCTAAAATAAAACATTTGCACAGGTCTTACATACACGCTTTAAGTATAACTGGAAGCGTAGTTTTAGTCGCAGTTTTGGCCTACTGCAATTAAATAATAAATTACTTAAAATTCTACATCAAAAAGACATTTACTGCAGGAATATTAAGTTCTATGCAAACTATAATATTTTACCTATTACCGAACTTTACTGTTTTCAAATTCTTTGTATTATTCATAAACTTATTTACCATAAAAATCATTGCCGAAGATTTATTATAGTTATTTTATTGAAAACTAGAGAAAGCACTCGGAGAGCGCAGGTACCTCCGCCAAGGCCAAGCTATTCGCCAGGTTTTGCAGCGGTTCTTTTATGCTCCCTTTAACGCAATGGTAAAATTCCAAAGGGATCCAGAATCCAGGATTCTTGCCGGATCACCCTCAAAATCGAATCACTGGTAGTTTGTATCATTCCCGACATTCCCTCAAAATTTCAGAAAGATCCGTCCATAACTTTTTGAGTTATCTTGCTAACACACAGACAAACAAAAACCGGCAAAAACATAACCTCCTTGGCGGAGGTAACTATAAAATTCATAATTATGATACAAAAAATAAAAACAATCTGCACTTGTCAACTGTTAATCTTCATTACAGTAAACACGACGCTGAATTTTTAAAACTTTTTAATTTCAACGCAATTTATAGCTTCACCTGTATCGTTCCTAGCTCGTCCAGTAACCGTCGGCGCACACCAGGTTATCTAAGGTTTTTTTTCTTATTTTTCGCTTCTGAATTTTATATTCTGGCTTTTAGTTTCTAATTAAAGTCAAAGAAATTAGCAAGCGATGTCCGGCTTTGGAACGCGCTAACGTAGTCAAAATGTGTAGGCTTGTTTATATTCTATATTTCTTTTTCATTTCTCTACATATGTGTACGTGTTTAAAAGTACTTTATGTTTAGGCTGCTTTATGGTTAAATAATTGTACGCATCAACGACGTGTCCTAAACAGTTAAGGAGGCAGACTATCAATACGACACCATCACGGCGGTTGTACCTCAGACGCACGCCGACTAGAATAATATGACGATTTACTGGGCGTCATAACGTGGCCATGGTCTGGGGTGCATGAACACCGACATTCTACTTGCAAATGAGGTTGTTCACATCACTTACACTACCGACTAGGACCGAAATGTTCGACATAGCTGCGGCTAACGCGTTGTTTATGCAGACCATAGCCGGAGCACGCCGCTACCGTCACGACTCACCGCGTGTTAAATGTCGGTTTATTTTCCACTAACTGCCTGGCATCATTTTAAGACGTTTTTGCGGCATTTACGATTTTTATCGTTTTTCTTGCGGCCTGATAGTCTCTATACGGACTCGGGTTTCTGCAATGGCGGTTTCATGTACTGTACGGACGCAGTAGTAAGACGTTGGTCTCGATCGTCAAAGTTGTTTTACGTTGTGCCCGGTTACTAAAGGATGGGTGACTGTCTCGCTATATAACCAGTCACTTAGATCAACTCAGTCTTACATCTCTCCATGGTAGGTGAATCCGTGGTAGGCCTACGGGCTTGTCTGGTTGGGGTTAACCCATTCATGCCTAGCGTCCCCAAAAATGTGACACCTACTTTGACGGCAAATCATAAAATAATTCAGGCACTAATGGGTTGAGGCGGCATGTGTGCAGCCGGATAGTCTGGACTTTATTATCGGCGGTTTCAATGGTTTCTATTGGTCTTGACAGTAGTTTTTATTACTTAAACGGCCATTTTTAAAATATGTGGCTGATTGAGTGATTAGTCGATATTTTGTCGTATATTAAATGCAACGATTAGCTTACAAAAATAATCATGTTTCGGTGTCGTTGCGCTTTAATACAAACGCTTATTTCAAGTGCACTATGTGTTGCACGTGTAACTGTAGGCCAAAAGCTCACGTCGACGTTACGGTACGTTCACGTTTGCTTTAGAGGCAAAATGCACGTTGGTTACCGAATCCATCAGAAGCTACGAAGATAGCAGTTTGCTGCCGAGCTTTGAGCCGCTAATGCATCCCGGTATCAGACATAGGCCTCGTCATCCAAAAACTTCCAGTCAGGTTGACGATACAGAAAAAAACAGCAGCCACTCACTCACGGGGAATTGCGACATCAGTAGGCCTAGGCCTATAGCGTGGCTAATGGAATGGACGCGCAGTCGCTATGAAAGCATGGTAAAAGCAACGTGGTGAAGGAACGGTGGGGCGGTGGGGAGAAAGAGGTGGGGAATGGGTGAGGTTGGAGGGTGTAGGGGTATCGATTTGGCGGGTCGACCGGACGGCTAATCGTCGACGTTTGACGCCGGAGATTTGTCATCGGTCGACGCTCGGCGCATGACCGATGCAAGTCGGATTAGACGGTCCGCTGCCGGAGTCCATACTCCATAGCATGAGGTGAATTAATGTGGCGGTATCGCGTAACGGGCGCTCCAAATCGATGAACCCGACAAGACCGTCACTTTGCGAGCAGCGGCAGCAGTGGCGCCCCTAGGTGTCGCAGATCCCCGGGACTTCGATCGACGGAGAGATCCGCTATTCCCGATGTACTGTAATACATCGGTAGCCTAAACTGCGAAATAAATCGCTATAGTTGAGTTGAGTTGGAACTGTTAACACTTGCTCATGGCTCACTGCAGTTCAGATGTCTTCAACTTCCTCAGATGTCTCGCATTATTTCTCATACCAGAAATTCGTCGATCCGCCGCTCACTGCGGATTCAAGTCTGCAAACGTTCCGAGTTCTATGACGGGCCGCTCACCTCTGCACCGGGCAGCGTGACGTCATAGTGACGTCAACGCCTAGGACTAAAGTAACGATTGACCTTCAGTAGCGCATCAACGTCATCGTTTAAGTGACGTCATTGGTCACGTGATTGATGACGCCGCGGCCACCATGTATCATTCACTTCATCAATAGCATCAACAGCAACAGCAGCAGCAGGCGCTAGGCCCTGCTAGATTTCACGTTAAGCTGCATCGAAATTGTCCCATTAAGTTGTTGTTATTTGTAGCGCTAATAATAATAAACACGCAATGTCGTTATCACGACGGACAGAATAATCCATCGCCAGAGTTCATTCGGTTCATACTGATGAGTACAGCACAGCGACGGGCGGCCGCCGCCGAGTGCGGACTCTTTTGAAGGCGCCTGACAACGGCGTCGTGGGTGAAGAAAATCGTCAGTCAGAAAGTTAATATTTTCCGAGAGAAAGCTGCAAATGTCCGACAGAGAAAATTGTGGGTGCTGAAGATTTCAATTTTGCCCCAAAACTCTCCAAAATGGAGTTTTAGCCCCAAATTTTTTTATTTTTGGAGCAAACATGCTATTGTCCCTGCCGTCCTGCCACAACGCCCGCGCCTAAAAAATTTCAACAATTTCTGAAGGACGCCCGCATATATGTCGGCATTAAGCATTAACATCTTGGTTTGTTGTACACGACAACATTATCTTGCTAGTGATTAGTTTAGAAACCGTAGTCAAATGGCTGGACAATGTCGATGAGCATAATAAAGTCGCCGTAAGATTTAAAATTGTCTATGCCTTTAGTTGCAGTCTGGCTGAAATGTAGGAATGGGCAATTATTTTTATGACATTCCGTGTAATATTACAC
>Ga0056128_1007022_pt1 | contig 14200 bp, 7 predicted proteins | sample WorMetLIZISLAND2_FD_71113 | JGI IMG/M metagenome (GOLD analysis project Ga0056128, IMG submission 71113) | Marine gutless worms symbiont microbial communities from Max Planck institute for Marine Microbiology, Germany - Olavius geniculatus... ... | reverse complement strand
AAAATTTGGTGACGATCGGTTCAGGGCTTTTTGGTTGGCTGAGGGTCAAAGTTTGCATTTTCCCATATACTTTGAAGGTCGTCCTTACAACACTCACACTACCGTGTGAGTGTGATATAAGCAATCACACTTTCAACAATTCCGTCAATCTCAATCAGTTACCAGACCATCATATCTGTCACCGTTTCTACTGGGTTAATATTTTTTTAATTTTTCTAGATTTTCAGGACATTTATATGCAAGCTTCAAATTATGGGAATTTCAGAATAAATCAGAGGCCTGACTAATATGAAGTTATTCCATGTTAGGGTTATTTCTAAAAGAAAAAAGCAGATTTATTACAGGCCAAACAACCTTCCAACCAAACTGAAGCCTGTTTCAGACCTGTCGGAAAAATGCTCAGAACCTCATTGAGATCATATGCATATTTTGAGCAACACAAAAATAACGGAATATATGCAGATATGTCTACAATGAAATAATGCAATTTATAGAACAATTTTGGCCATAACAGCAGTAATGTATATAATAGGTAATGTAATTTACACATAGATAAAAGTATGATATAAGCAGCGCTTCTGATTCACACTTAACTTTGTGACAATGGCACTATATCAAATTGTTTTTAGACTAGAATCGATTCACCTGTTCATCCGAGAGTGGATTGTCAAGCGAGGTATTGGCAATGCGAGCGAGCTGGCATAACTGATTGAACAGAGTCAGTCCGATCATTGTGGTGTCCTCAGGCTTCAGCTGTGGCATCTGTCAATACACAGAGCAAAACAGTCAATTACAAGCCTACAGTACTTACTGCCGTACACAGACTTATCAAGTACACCATGCGATATAGACTGAGTTCTGATCATCGATGTTTTGCTGTTGCGGGCCCAGCAACTTGGAATTCGTTGCCCGACAGTCTTTGTGACCCAGAACTGAGTCTAGACACTTTCAAACGTCAGCTGAAGACATGCTTTTTGTGAAATATTCACAACAAAATGTAGTAAGAGCATTGAAGTTTTTTTTGCATATGCGCTATATAAATTTACACTTTACTTACCTACTTACTTACTACGGCGGCTTGGTTAGGACTTTGGACTAACGATCAATTCCCGGCTGGCTTTCCATCAAGTGCTTACTACTTGGATTGGTGACATATCGGTCTATACACAACCACCAAAATCCAGTCAGGTAAACTGATTGCCAGTCTGGCTGGGGTTAAGGCAGGGCACGTTTATCTGTGACAAATGGCAGGTGAAACTACGAGATCACATATGGCAGGTGACGCTCCATAGCTGTGAGACATTGTTCCCACACACACTCTTTAACCTTTGTATAATATGTCTCATTGTATTTCTATGATCTTCCCAGACGTGAGTGGTGCCTACTAAATCGTTTCCAATCAGGCACTGGACGATGTGCAGCAAGTCTCCATCAGTGGGGTTATACCGATAGCCCATTGTGTATTTGTGGCGACACTCAATCTATGTCGCACATCGTGAACGACTGTCCTGTGAACAAGTTTGATGGTGGTTTACTGGAACTTCACACCGCTTCTGATGCTGCCAAAGAGTGGCTGCGCCGAGTCAACTGCATACGATAAAGAAAGAAAGATTGTACAACACGATAATGCCATGACGTTGCTTAGTCACACTCACAAAGACAAGTTCCATCATTAGTGCCTGGAAACGTATAAGAAACTGATAAACTTAGCTTACATGTACTCACTAAAACACGGCAGCATACATGCCACTGCCACGGTCCAGATACATTTATGAATCATTCAGTGCATTTGCACACGTTTCACATTCATTTTTCTGCAATGTACAAATGACATTAAGCTAACAATATTTACGCGTGAGAGCTAGCATAGCGCGTATTAGCTATGGTGATTCTGTCTTGGTGTCTTGTGTCTGTCTGTCACGTCCCGGTACCGTTCCAAGACCAGCTGAGATAGAGACTTTGGGTTTTCACCACACGATAGCCTAGAGTCTCTAGTATTTCGTGACAAAATTTCACGCCGCTGGGTTTAGGGGGTCCCAACAAAAGAGGGGGAGAAAAACGAGCACCCACCCTAAAAAGACGTTACTTTGCTGCTACTGGCTCATCTGCCGTGAAAATGGTTGCAGATAGGCACGGACAAGCTGCTTACCATAACAAGCACTGGTGATGAACTTCTTAGAAATGTTAAGATCGATGACCTTGAATGACCCTGAACTCCAAAAATAAGGAGTTTTAGTGAATTTTTCGCAATTTTGGACTGAGGCACACATCTCAAGAGTGAAGCTGCATATGAAATTTTCAGCATCGAAGGTAGATTTTAGCGGTCTAGGTTCCTATCTTCTGTGTTCAACAAGGCCGGCGCATGCGAGTGTCAAAACTGGGTATCCCTTTAAAAAGTGGTGATTTTTGCACTATTTGCTTGTCTAGCGTGAAAACGGTTGCAGATAGGCACAGACGTGCTAATCACAGGCTGAACGGTAGTTCAAGCCATGTGTAAACGGCGACTTCTCTTTCCTATGGAAAAGCCAAAAATTTGATCCCCTACAGAATCAAAACCCCTGACCCGATTGAGATAAAATTTGGCACGTTGATTACGTCGGCTAGATGACCCCTCACGCAAAATTTCATATAAATCTGCCCAAGGGGAGCTTCTCGGCAAATAGGTGAAATATACGCAAAAATTTTAATAGCCATATACCTTTTTTTCTTCCACGCACCTACAGGTCAAACCCCTCAGCGGATTTTTGCACGCAATAGCTCAAACTATGTGGTATCAGCAAAAATCACAAAAGGTGATATTATTCAGCAGCACATTGACACACAGTCAGTGTGATGCGGGCAATATCACCTTTCATGATTTTTGCTGTTTTCGATGTGCGAGTTCTTCAATGTTGCCGTTAACAAGTGTATAAAATGATGTTTTGTACATTTATTATCATAACAAGCACTGGTAACGTGCTTTTTAGTTCTATTATCATCAGTAACCTTGAATGACCTTCAACACTAAAATGAGGTTTTTAGTAAACTTTTGTGATTTTCAGCTGCAGAATAGTGAACTGACACAAAATGGATGGACACAGACCAAAATTACCTGCGAACAGAAACTGCTATGGGCTCTCGCACGTCTCATGAGCATTAGCTCAGATTTCTTGTTGTTTAACACATGAGCTGAAGATGGAGCCACGTAAATACTTGTTCGGCCCTAGACACTACTTATGACTTATGTTTCCGTATCAAACTGTAACATAATAGTTACGTTAACTTTATGTCACGTATGGTAGTAAAAATTCTAAAGGTTAAAATCAAAGTTAAAGTCATAGCTGGGATGGCTAATGGCACAGTAGGAACAATCGATGTAAAATGAATCATGTTTTACTGTTACTAATATTATTATTTCACAACCAACTACCGTTCCATACAACACAAAGTGTTGAAGGCAGTACCTTGTCAACAAAGATATGTCGAAGAGTGTTGATGCTAAGGGCATGACATTCCTTGTTCTTGGCCGTGTTGAGGAACCAATTGAGACAGTCATCTGAGCTGAGAGGGTTAACCGCCAGACAGTTCCATAGTGCATCCACTTGCTCCATTGTTAACACTGTGTAGCATCAAACACACTCGATGTTAACACTTTATAGCATCAGCATGACTATACGAGGGTCATCCCAAAAGTTTCCAGCCTCGACATATTAGACGACAATATTTTCCACAATCTATACATTAGTGAAACGCACATCCTTTAAGAACTCTAATGAGTCAATTGCGAATATGAGGTCATTGTAATTTATGACGTCACAGAGCAATAAATAAAACTGATTTCCAGCGTCAACGAAAGAGGCTCGAGTCATTCATCATCATGGATAGTGGACACCATCATTATCAGATTTCAGATTTCAAAACAGATAATAGTCACTGGGGGTTAGGTCGTTGCTGTATGCAGAGTGGTCTTGGTGTAGAAAGTCATAGTCATGAACAGCCAGCTTGGTAACTGTAGACTTTGGACTGGACTGCAGTGCTGAAGTTTGGGAAAATTGTGTAGGGCTTGCTCCCGGACCCCTCCCAGCCCCCCTGCCCATCAGGGGCCCACGTAATGGTAGTCACAAATTTTGATTGGCCTTTTATTAACACAATTTTTAATAAATTTTTTCTGACAGCATCAGATATTGGCATTGCATCGTATTATGGCTAAAGTGCTTTGATTTGCGGCTACCACAGATTAGGTTATAGTATATTTACAGACCCAAATGAGAAATTCATAAACGTACACGTCAGGGCTTTCGTAAAATCAGATGCCAAAGAGCCCCACTTTGGTAAATACAGCTACAGACTGAAAAAGTTTCATGCAACAATCAGCCTGATTCAAATGCTGCTTGGGTTAGCGCACCAAATCGTTTCAGCTTAATGCTCCACGACATCATAAATTACAATGACATCACTTCCACAATCTGCTTACATGAATACACAAGGTAGGTACCTTTTACTGATATACAGACAATAAAAAACTTTTGTCCAATATATTGAGGCTCAAAACTTTTTGAATGCCCCTCGTATTTGCATGAAGTCGTAATTGACTCGAATGCTTTTATTTGCGGCTAGCGCAAATGTAGGCTGTTGTATATTCATATATGCAAATGATAAATTCACAAACGCATTTGTTAGGGCTTTCACAAAATCAAATGCCACATGGCTCCGCATTGGTAAATCTAGCTACAGACTAAAAAATTGTCATGCAATAGTAAGCCTGATTCTATACTGTTTGCACTAGCGTTCCAGACTGTTTCGGTTTAGAGCTATATGACGTCATATCCGCAACCAACTCAATAGAGTTCATAAAGTACGTTACACTGATGTACAGATTGTAGAAAATATTATTGTCTAATATGTCAAAACCGGAAACTTTTGGGACAACCCTCGTACAGCATCTACATCAACACTTTACATGTGCCAGACATTTAAGCAGAGCTTGGTCCGCAGTTAACACACTGTATAGCATCAAACAAACATAAATCTAGCTCACCAACACAATGTTTAGCTATTCATTTGATTTGACAATATGACTTTTGTTTGCTAACATCAGCAAATATTGTCCCTGTTTCTCAACCACTGAAGCACTGAATGAAAACATAGTAAGCAAAGACAACATTTTATGTAAGTCTATTGCTTTTTTACTTAAACAAACATGCAGAATAATGCGATAATCAAAAAAATGCTGAAACAAAAAAAAGCTTATTAGACAGTTTCTACATAGCAAAATACACAAAACAAGACGATCATGTACGGAAGGTCTCGGGAGAGCCAACAGTTGAGAAAACAAATGAGAGAAACTGAAGCCGGGTCTGAATCTCTTCTTTGAAGCTGTATCTACAACCACAGTAGACATAAGTAATTAGTACAATAAGTTATCAATACTACAAGTAATTATAAATAATTACTAGCACACTAACCAATCAGGAATGTAGTCAATGGTCAACCAATTGATCAATCGATCCATCCAACTATCCAAATTTTTTCAAAGTGGCTTAAGTAAAACCAACTTCTGCTAAATTCACCAAAGTTTTGAGGTTAAATGAAGTCCAAGGGAAAAAATAACCAAAAAACAGGATTTGGTGAACAGGTAAGTTTTGAGTGACGGTAAATAATGACTAGGCAGACGTGACATCATCCGGCAGGTCGTTCCCCATCCACGGGCTCACAAGAAAGAAAACCTGGTTGGCAATGGTACCAAAATAAACTTGGCCAAAGGCACTCCCAGACAGTTGATGCCAGCAAAACAAAGAGATCGGCAGCCAGGCACGTCAGTGGCATAGCTGAGTATTGTGACACGAGCCGCTCATGCAAGACCTTGTGCACCAGAACAGCGATCTTGCACTGATCTCGTTCAGTTGTCATCACTAAGTGAGTGAGTGAGTAGGGTTTAACGTCCCACGCGACACAATATAGGTCATTTCGGAGACAGCCTTTTCAGGCAAAATGCACACAAACACAGTAATGGAATGGTAAGTTCAACCTCTACAGAAAGCAAAACACAAAGAACAAGCTAAACCCAAAATTGTAAGAACTCCATTATATGCGTGCATATGTAATTAACATAATGGTAGTTCGAATAATCTTCCCTGTTATCCTCCAGACAGGATCACGCACTACACTTGGCTCTCTAACACTACTAACAACTCGGCTTTCCAGTTCATCATGCATTCTAACTGCTGGAAATAGTTTGCCACAGTACGATGCCGATATCATTTCCCATTTTAGAAACAAACCTATAAAATTTTCTACTTCACACATTTCTTCCGTTAACTTCTACAGCATCATATCAGTAACACTTGCAATTCTGCACACTCGAATTGGTAATGCCAGAAAATTTAAGATGATAAACGACACTAGGTATCATTAAACAGATGACAAATATCTCTAAACAACACAGCAAATTCTAACAACGGATCCAAAGATTTCCATCATTGTGCATTTAAAGATCCATGGACACCAAAATTAACTTACCATTTTCCTAAAAGAGCACAATCTTCTGAGAATTTTGACAGTAATATCAGCACCCAGCGTTTTGTCAACAGGGAGAAATTTGCATTTAAAATTGACGATCTACGAAAATGATGCAGGAAGCATGCCACCATGATGGCCCCCGGTGACGTCACTAGCCTAGCCCAAAGACATCATGAATATTAATGGCCTAGCTTAGGTTGATGACATCACCAGCTAATCCATTAATATTCATGATGCCTATGAGCTAGGCTGATGACGTCACCGGGGATCTGATAAATTAAAATTTTTTAGCAGAACGTAATGCTGCATTTCGTTTGAAATCACACATTAATTTCATATATTTATGAAGCTCAAATCAACATATTAGATATGCGAGGTTAAATGTCTAATTTAAACCTACATAATTGCTCAAGTGAGTTTTGAACGTGGCCACGGACCTTTAAGATCTCATTCAATGAACAGAAATCTAAACAAACACGCAGACTTACAGTGAGTTCTGCGGTCGAATGGCATGTTTCGGCGTACAATAGTAAGCCAAATCATTGAAGAAATGCCGCAGCATGTTCAACTCTGACTCCGCCCACCTTCACATTTCAAACATTCACTGTTCAAATTCACTTCAACTCTGACAAAATCAAAGGTGTCATATGTATGTCTAACGTAATGGATATGAACAGTAAATGCACATGCAAGAAACCTTAAATATAGTTGCCAGAAAAGCAGGTGTTCGGATATTAAGCATTATTTCAATATTGATGGTCAACAGTAATCCTGGCTATATGCTTGCGTGCACAAAATATAAAGAAAAATAAATGTTTACTACATGTTATTCCAAAAGGCTGCATTATGACACTCAGCAATAGAAAAAGATACAATACTTCACAAAGTCAGTGAAACATTAGACAATCTGCAGAGAACAAAACTCTAAACCAAGATAAGCTATATGTGACCACGATCGAAACCAACCATTAACACCGAAAATAGCTTTATAGCAAAAATAATTATTAATGCAAACATATTTATTAATGCACACATTCTTATTCCAATGTGTTACAAACTTGTGTATGACAGCAAGAATGAAAAAACAATGATGGGCTAGCAACAAAAAAAATAGCCTGAGATTGTATAATAAGATCGAGACCGTAAACCTCAAGACCACAACCAATATCAGTATCGAGCTACTAAGACCCAACTGTGCCCAGAAATTCTCCCTACAACTTCCAAATACGTTCATCATCAAACAAAAATCTCTTCACTCCATTCCACCGAGTCTTTTATCGACTTGCCCAATGAAACTGTATTCAAACAGCACACATTTATTCTACATTATATGAGTCAGAAGATTAATCTGGATAGTAACATTGTGATTTTGTGCGTGTCTGGCCCGGTGCGGAAATGGTTGAATGAAGCGAATATCTTCGGCAACAGTCGCAGTGAAATTACAACTGACCTGCAACAGAAACAACAGACAAGAAAATTAAACTACACCAAATCTTCTTTGGACACAGCATAGCATGGCGTAGCATAGTGGTTAGAACGTCGGTCCTGGCCGGCGAACTTTCCCTATCCTGCGCTAGACTGATGGATGGCCGTTTGACCACTTTGTGAGTAAAGCGTTCGCTATCAGTCAACCAACAAGGCCAACTCAGCCTGCCATCCCTCCGGGGTCGGTTAAATGAGTAGTAACCCATTATATGGGTTACGGAAGGTGTGGACCTTGGTACAGCTGACTGGGGTTGCCTAGCCGGCCGCTGTGCCAGCATGTGTCTGCAGGCTGCACACGGTGGCCGTGCGGCCGGCGACTCTGGTTAATGACGAAAGTGCATTAGAGGCATGTTCGCAACGATGCGCTATACAAATTGACGACCTTTTTCTACCTTTTTACCAGGACTAAACGTAGCATTACTTGCAAACACACTACATTTAAGCTTGTCTCATGGGAAACAAATCTTCTGGATTTTTTCCTAACAATACCCTGTTCAACATTTAGATACAATCAGTCCAATTTGCACCCATGTAGCTTGTGCAAACTAATGTCAATGTCAAATGAAAATTTATATAGCGCATTATCGTTAAAAACCTTTAATGCACTGTACACACTAGTACTGCGAGAACAAAAACGTCTTTAGCGACTTTCTGAAAATGTCTGCGGTTCAAACTAATGACATATGTTTGCCTGTTCTCTATGTCAAACTGTGCTCAGATACAGCCATACACCATCAGGTCTCCTTTCAGTTTCAACACTGCTAGTAATATGCTAGTTCCAATCAGAAATGATCCTTTCCAATGCACAAGCAACTTAAAAAGCAAAACATAAAACATACATAATCATTTCTATTATGACTTTCAGAGATCAGGAGCCTGGAGCCCGATTCACGCACATTGTCGTAAGACATGTCATAAAATTATCATAACTCAATATTTAAGATGTCATAAGATTATCTTATGACATGTCGTAAATGAATTCACAGAATTTATCTTTAATGATCGTAACATTTTTCACGAAGGCGTCTTGTTGTCATGCTAACTATGATCGTCTGCGAGCCACTGACTAGTCAGTAAGTAAAAGCGGTCGTTTAGAGTTAAATTTGTAATGTTATAATTTAGAAATTTTTAATATTTTGACTACACAATTCCGAGTACATGGTGTTAACACAGGTGCTGATTTATTTTTTTATTTGTTTAGGTTCTTTTATTTATTGAATGTTTTACATTTATTTTATTTTTTATAGTTTATTAATATTTGTTAATTTATAGAGATAGTAGGTCTGATGAAAGCTGTACGAGGGTGGGAGAGGTGAAGTATTTGATGCATTTCTTGGCTGTGGCACGCTCTACTGCATTGTCTAGACAGCGCATCGTAGCGATTGGCTACTAGCGAATAGTAGAGTTTTTTCGTACACATTAGCTATTTACCTACTAAAGCAAATAGTTCTATAGGGCCTACAATGAAAGAAAACAGCCTGCACCAATCACCGATGGACAGCGGTAGACCATGCAGTTTTTCTATTTTGGTACTATGCAACTATCAAGTATCACGATATATAAGTCATTATCATTAATTCACTTGTCGCACCGCACAACACTACGCTGTGTTATTTTTTATTCTATGTCAATTGGCTACAGCATAGCAACGGTCCATCGCCAATGCAGTGCTGTTTATTTATCCATTAATTAATTAATCCAGCAAAAAGACCATGCAAAACAGATATAGTATAAATATGACATTTCTAGATTACGAGTATAATTGAATTAAAGGTCTTATAAATCGATACAAATAAGCTTTTCTTCTTGGATGACGTTGGAATCATATAATTTGCAATGTCATAAGACACCTAAAAAGTGATCATGAGATTTTTGTCGTAAAATTGTTGTAGGATGTTTTGTGAATTAGCACATTGGGATACGTGTGCAAAATGTCATAAAACTGTCGCAAAATTGCCATAAGATGTTTTGTGAATTTGGCCTCAGATGCTTTACCTTACTTATTACCTTAGACCTTAGTTCAACCCGCACCCTAGTGGACGCATTAGGCCACCCACACGTTGACGCCATTCTGCTCTGTTTGTCGCCAGTTCTTTGGCTTCTTCTCACTTATCATTATTCTTAATTCTTTTAAAGTAAATTTAGCACATCACAAAATAGCCACAGAGACGCAACATTCATTTTCTGCCGGATGGACTCACCGATGCTTTGCAAGGTTTTCCACACAGGCTTGGATAAACTTGGTTCTGATCGCTCTTTCTGTCGAGAAACAGACCAAGTTATACAGAGCCTTCTCCGCCTCCTGGGCCAGACCTTCGGGTAACTTCTCCTATAACAGATTTGCAAAATAAATTTTAGCTCCACAACAAGCTTACAATGAAGTAAGTAAGGAAGTAAGTAATTTAATTTATAAAGTGCACAATGTCAGCGAGAAACTCACTGAATCTGAAACGCTGAGATAAGGAGTGAGGCGGGCCACTAGACACGGCTAGACGTTGAAAAATAGAATGTTTTGAGTTTACGATGGAAGGAAGCTATTGAACAGCGATTGCGGATGTCAAAAGGAAGAGAGTTCCAAATAGTAGGGGCAGCTACAGAAAAACTTCTAGAGCCAAAACATGTACGGACACGAGGCACAGACAACAGATTAGTGTCAGATAACAAATGTAAATAGCCGCCGTGGTTATGAGTTGCACTATAGCACTGTGTAACATAAAAGAAAATCGCAAAATTCAATCCATCTACAGAATTAGAAAAACAAAATGACTGCATACAAATTGCTGTAGTTAATCACGTGCATCTTCAGTGGTACCTGTGTTTGCTGGTTTTCCCATTAATCTTTACTTATTTGAACCCTAATCTGCAAATCATCTCACAAAATGCCACAATATTCTCCTATTCTCCTTGCCACCATCAATGTCAAAGTCAACATTAAATTTATATGCAGGTCATTCGGGAGTCAATTGCCTAGAAAATGTTCATCTCAATTTTTAGCACGTTGAAAATTGCCAAAATGACGTTGTCCTGAAAAACTAACTTATTTAAATGACAAGTACTAAATACCAGAACATTTAATTTTCTCCACGACACCACCCAGACTTAATCAAAAGCCCCCTTACCTCAATAACATACCGACATGACGTAAATCAAATTTGCATTTGAAAAATCAGTTATCAGTTCCAGTTTTCCAGAGAAGGCAAATAGTACAATAGTAGCAATGTACTGACAATGTTCTGATCCTGCATCAGATCCCAGAGGAGAGTGTTGCCGGGCAAGCAGATTTCATCGATCTTCAGTCCACAGACAGCCGGCTGCAGCGCATCGCTGACTCTCAGCTGTGACTCTAGGACTGCAAGCACCAGACACAGACTACTGCATTCATGCTACTGGCCACAAGCCGATCCAGTGAAGAAACAACATTCACAGACTCCTACCCTAAATGGGCTACAGGGTGAAAGCGTAATGTGGCTGATTGGGCAAAGGTGGTATGTCGGCTGACTGCTCCATGGGTCAAACTCTGCTGCTGTAGGCAACAGACGGCCACATAGTGTGCCGTGGTATCATTAGCTTGTACCTATCTGCCGCCACTTTCAAAGACTGTCAAGTGCTCCTGGCCATGGGCCTGTCATGGGTCAGAAAACCTAGATTCTTTTTTTAGAAACCAATGCTGTTTTATTGGGTCTGCAGGTAAAGCTCAAATTTTTAAAAAAGCCAAACTTAATGAGCTTTTGAGGTTATCAAGAATTTTTGCAAAAAGCACCACTAGATACTGTCGAAATCAAGAAAATATCCAATAATCTGCAAATTCATAAATCTAAAGTTTCAAAAACTCAACCATAATGAAAATGAAACAAAAAACTAAAATTTGACACAGTAGTAGGTGGCTTCTGCTAGGTCGACTCAGCCTTCTACCCTTCGTGGGACGGTAAAATGAGCAGTAACTCATTTATATGGGTTACGAAAGGTGGTGACCTTAGTACAGCTGACTGGGGCTGCCTAGCCGGCCGCTGCGTTAGCCTGTGTTTACAGGCTGCACGTGGTGGCCATGCGGCTGGCGGCTCGGGTTTGTGACGAAAAACGCATTAGAGGCGTTGTACGCGAGATGCGCTATACAAATTGGCACCGTTACCTTTACCCTTTTAACCACCAAAAACCACAGGGATTTTTTTTGGTATGTCATTCCGATCAAAGTGAGCGAGACCTTGAGCTGAGTTAGCGGCAGCATGAAGACGATGTTTCTGGTAGATGGCGGCAACCCCGGGAATGCGCTGCGATGACAACGGGATGCCAGCATGTGAGCCAAGGTCATCGTGAGCAGATGTCATGGATCGGCTCAACGTCACAATCTCCTCGTCACTCAACACGCCCTCGCCCTCAAAGTCCGACATATTCTTCTCGGACTTGTTGTTGTCGCTGAAGTGCGAGCTGTTGCAGCAGCTGCCACCACCTCCGTACCCAGTCACCGCTCCATCCTCATCCTCCTCCGCACTCAGAATCTCCTCAATCAGATCACTGACAACAATACAAACAACGTCCGATAAATCAGTTAAAATACGCAATCTTTCTCAAATCCTACTCTCCACAGTTTTGAACATTACCACAATGATGCCATGTAATACCAGTAACTTATTTACGAGACGACCCTTCTATTTGACAAAACTATAATCAACAGTATCATGAGCGTTTATTAACGTGATAAATGCACGTGAAAAGCAGACAGAAACAAGACTAGCTAAAACAATAATGGCAGCACTATGGAGGAGAAAGCAATTATACAAAAATGCATCAAGAAATTACTACGGTACAGAAAAAAATATACAGATATACAGATAACAGAGCAGTCAAACAAATTTAATAACATGAGTTAAGCACCGACCCGTGACTACGTGACATCTCGTTGAGACAGGTTTCCATCTCGCCGGGAGACAATGACTTAGTACCACCCTTATCAACGCCAAACTCCGTGAACAGCATGTCATCGGCACTGATCACCTGAGCCGAGGCCAAATCCTGGACATTATCAGCCTCCGAGTTGCTGTCTGCTTCCAGCTGCTGCAGCGCCGCTTCCTCACTCAACTGTGTACAAGCGTAATGTAAGCCATAAAATAAAATGGTGGTAAGTAAGTAAGTAAATGATTTATAAAGCGCCAGTCTCAGAAAGAATCAGGGCGCATAGAATGATGGACGCTAGGTGGCAGAAAAGGCTGACTGAAAGTAGTGGTCTTTAAGTGACATCTGAATGTAGCCAAGGTTTGACATTGACGAATTTGAGGAGTAAAGGAGTTTCAAATTCTCGGAGCAGAGACACAAAAAGAACGAGAACCAAAGGATAAGTTATGCCGTGGAATTGCAAGTGGTGGTGCTGATCTCAATTTTCTTTAGCCCTCAGCCAGACACCAGTTTAGACCACAGATAGGGGGCTCATGCATGCTTGTTCATGCTTTTGCTGGCACTCACTGCACCTATCCACAGAAGGATGGCCAGGCTGAGTTAACCTGGGTGGCTGGTTACACACTGAGATGGCTTACCCATCTGCCGACAGTTAACCATCCCAGTACTAACTGGGCGCAACGTTAACTTTGTTGATGCGACTAATGACGACGACGACGTCACCTTGTTCGTTGACACGCAGGACAAGTACCCGATCGCTCTGTCTGCAATGGATGAGGAAGCCTCAAAGTTTGGCCTTCACGTTTCCTGGAGCAAAACGAAGATCCAGAACCTTGGCTGTGGGTCGACACCTTCTCCTGTAGTAGTCAACGGTAACACTGTCGAGCCAGTACAAGATGTCACATACCTGGGCAGCATCCAAACGAGCAATAGAAATTCCAGTTCCGAATGTACCCGATGTATTGGACTCGCCATTGGAGTAATGAAACACCTAGACCGTATCTGGAATCAACCGAATCTCACCATGCCAACGAAAATTCGTACATACTCCACATGCGTGCTGGCAATTCTCCTCTATGGCTCAGAAACCCGGACCCTTACACAAGCAGATTGGAAACGATTGGACTCCTTTCACACACTGTGTTAGCGGCGGATACTTCACACCAGATGGTACGATTTCGTATCCAACAATGAAGTCTTACGCCGGACCGGTCTCCTGGCAGCCTCTTCCATCGTTCGCAAGCGAAGACTCGGACTGTTTGGTCATGTTGCCAGACTCACAGAGGACGTTCCAGCAAACCAGATCCTTCGGACTTGCTGCGAAGCC
>Ga0056128_1007021_pt1 | contig 14201 bp, 9 predicted proteins | sample WorMetLIZISLAND2_FD_71113 | JGI IMG/M metagenome (GOLD analysis project Ga0056128, IMG submission 71113) | Marine gutless worms symbiont microbial communities from Max Planck institute for Marine Microbiology, Germany - Olavius geniculatus... ... | reverse complement strand
GACAGTTAGGCGATGTGATGGTGAGTGATATCACCTTTTTATGATTTTTGCTGTTTTCGATGTGTCATTCATTGCATGTCGCCGTTAACAAGTGTATAAACTGATGTTTTGTACATTTATTTCTGTATAGCACCGAGTCATCTTCATGCATTGCACATTATAAGGTCGCTGAGATTGTCCAATGCTCAGCTTGCTTGGCAGTCAGCGTGTTCTGGCTCTACAGACTCGCTGCTAACGGTTCTCATTGCTTGCGATTTTTCCGATGTAGTTCAACTGGTTTCGGTTATCGTTATTTTGTCTATATATTAATAGTTTGACTCGGGCTTCTATATCTCCTTTTTTCAATTTTTTGTCACAAAATATTTATCCGACAACCGGATAAATATGCTAACGCTATTCATCCGGTGGTTGGATGAATAACGCATAGCGGCCATTCATCCGGTTGTCGGATAAATAGCCGTAGATTAATTACTGGCAGCTTGCAGCGCAAAAGATTAAATCTCAAATGTCATTCTTAAAATATCTTAGAAAATATATGTGCACATCTGTGCAATTCGGTGCCTTGATGACATCAAAAGTGCGATGGGTTGTGAAATTGATGCTTTTTCGTCCCACTGTTGAAAATCTGGCACAATATATAGTCCGTGTCGTATGCACCGTATCCCAAAGCGGATAAATGCTGCTTTTTCAATTAGCTCCAACAAAACCTGGGTTATTGTTAACAAATTTTGGTACAAACATAGCTATTTCATCAGCAATTAATAATTCACTTGTTACTATGCTTTCCCGAGACGCTTCAGCAGAAAAAAAACAACTGCATGGTGACGTATTACTCCAACGAAACATCGTCGATCACGAAATTCCAATTCATTAACATTAAGCCCTATGACGCTAAAGTTAAGGCGCGTACAGAGCGACGTAACTGAACTGAACTCAATTCAAATGACATATAGTTTAGTCTTTGACGAACTCACCAATGGGCTCATACACCATATCAAGGCCACACAGATACTTGACCCATTCGCAGTGGCTTCTATCTCCCAAATCCGGAATTACAATCGGGTACAACTTTCCCCACTTTTGGGCTCAGGTTTCCCTTTCACTTTCTGGCTCAAGCTCAAGTTTCCCTCACGTTCAAACTCAAGTTTTTACCCTTCCCCTTGGAGGGCGAAGTTTGGAAAACTGGGGGAAGTAGAAAATAAGGGGAGAAGTTTTAAGAGTGTAAATTGACCCCAATAAAAATAGGGGAAATCTTGCTAAAGGTGTATGTAGACTCTCAGTCAAAAAATGGGATATTTTGATTTACATTTCTAACCATTTTTTCCTCCCCTATTTTTCACTGGGCGCACGCAAGCTGCGCCTATCAGGACTGGTATAGGGATAGAAGCCACTGTTTATTCGAGTTTCTGTAGTACGAACAGCACGGACGCGGCAGCATCCCCGGTCTTAATCTGGTCCAGTACTCTGAAATTTGCGGTGAGATGCTGCATGCGAAAATAGCTGTATAAGCGATGCGCATTCCACTGCAACACGCACTTGGCCCGATCAGCGAGCATCGGCAGCGCCAGGAACAGATACGCGCCCGGTCTGGTGGAGCACCACGTCTGAGCAATCGCTTCCAAGTCTCCGTTGGGCATCAACGGGTCCCCGTAGCGCCCCAGCCCCGTGTGTTCGATCGACGAGTAGGACAGCACGGCGTCGAAGGTATCCGCCGTTCGGTTGAGGAAGCTGGCGGCGTACTGGAAAGGCGTGAGGACGCGAACGCGCGGGTGCTCGATGCGCAGTGCGCGGTACTCGAGCGTGGTGACTTGCCGTGCGCCGAGATTCAACGTCACCGCCTCGATCCACGGCTTCTCCGTTCCCACCACCGCCACGTGCTTACCTGGCTTCCAGTCACCCGCACAGACTTTCTGTTTGTAATCATAAACGTAACCGTAAATGTTGTAGTGCCCTATTTACAGAAGCCAGGTCACCGCACATAGACTGACATAGTGTATTACAATGTCCATAGATCATTTCCGAAAACAAGCAGGTCGGAGAAAATGAATGTTCCTGGTGTGGAGAGAAATGTGGATGGTTCAAGATATCGTATTTGGACTGCAGACTGAAAAGGCGAGCTACATTTTTTCCAACCAACAAAATTAAACTATTTCCTAACTTTCTTGCAAAAAAAAGTTTTACTAAGCTAAAACGTACCTAAACATTTTAGCTAACTTTTCCTCATCACACAAAGTGCGATTTACTGACTTAATAGCGTTCTTGCTTAGTATACTTGGCTCCTAAGTAATTTTGCTAAAGTCAACAAATTGAAGTAATTGGATCATCATATATTAACTGCATAGAACGTTAAAGGTAATTTATCAGTGACACTGGCGGTTTCATAAAAATTACAAAAAAACTATTGTTTAGTAACTTTTAGGCGGAGTCGCTTTTTATTACGCCTATCGCTAGTCACTACACGTTTCTCCGTACCGTCGTCTGTCTGTCTGTCTGTCTGCCGTCTGTCGCTTTCGTGCACCCATGATTAAACCGTTCGGCGGATTTAAATGTCATTTGGCACATAAATATACTCTTGGGGTCCTTTAGTGAAAGAAGAGATTTAGGAAGTCAAATTTCCGCCCGGCTTAAACGCGCATTTTGCAAATAGCTGCTGGCACCCAACAGATAGAAACCAGGAGTGATTCCGCCTTTTTCCAAGTTACTTTAGTCTTTGTTTATTACATCGCTGACCTCTGATGGCGTCGACGTATTTTACGAGTGTCGGTTTGACTTTGTTCTTGTCTCGGTACTGGTTGACGTTGACGCCCCGGTGGTCTCGACTCAGATAGGTGGCGTTAAAGCGATTGGCGTTATAACGCAGTGCAGCCGACGAGGCACCTGAGTTGTCTATGTACCATTGGCGACCGAACGCGCAGTGTCCGTCCATTGTGTAGTTCTTCACCTTAAGATGCATACGAAGTAGAGAACGCCATAAGAATAAGCAGACCCGTCGAGTGGATAGGAAGCGGGGAATTTTTTCCTGGGTTCCGCGACGTTTGGAGACCCGTCGTCGCTCAAAAAATATAAAGTAGCCGGAATGCGCCATTTTAAAAACAAAATTTAAACATTTTCTCCTCAGACGGACCCCGCGAGAATATTTTCCCTTCGCCCTTCTGTAGATTTCTACGTCTCTGAATATAAAATTTCTAAAAAATAGAATTTTATGGAACTAGAAATTGGTTACAAAATTGAAAATTGAAATGGGAATGAGAAGGAATGGAAATTGACTGCACGGGAATGAAAGAAAATGGTAATGTAAAAGTTATTCCCGGTCATCTAGAGATGACACATCAACAATAATAATAAAACAAGAAACACAGCTGTCGCTACGGATGACGCGCTACAGTTTATACTGCTCCCGTTGCAGTACTGACCTTCAAAGTCATCCAAGGTCGACGATTTTCATTTCATCTGAAAGGGCGTATGTCACTTGTGATCTATAGCAACCTAGGCCCTGTCTCGCACTATTTAGCCACAATAGCGCGTAACGGCCTTTAACGTCATCCAAAGTCAATGATTTTCATTTCATCTATCAGGGCGTATGCCACTTCCTGTAAGTGATTATAGTAACCTTGGCCGTATCTCTCACCGTTTCTGAGATATGGCCAGTTTTTTTCGTTAAAAACGCACATTTTCCAGCCCTCTTTCATTCAACCCCAAATTTGAAAATGTTTCCTATGCACTAGATTGCTGAAATTTTGCAAACCTGGGTATAAGAAAAAGAGCTAATTAAAAAATTAAAACATTTTATCTGCGACCTACCGTTTGCCGCTTGCATTCGCGCTGGAGGAGGACATTTTGAGCACATGCTGTAATAAAGAGGATGTGGTGCGACACGTGCGACTTTGTGAAATACAACAGTTGCCAATCGTGTTTGTCGCTGTTTAGTTAATCATTTCTGAGCCGACGCTTGCGCTATTCAGTATTAATTGTAAATAGCCAAACTACGACTTCTGCATTTCACAAAGTAGTGTAGCGACGGTATCAAAGTGAGGTGGCCAAAACTACAGTCACTTGCGTCAAGTTCTTTCCTGGTGCCGCCTGCCAAAAATTGTTAAAATCGGCAATGTTTCGCGAAACTATTCAGAAAATAGAAGTGGCAAGTATTTTATGGACCACGGCGTATACAGGGTCGTTAGCAATACTGGCAAAATGTATTGCAATAGCAATAACAATACTTTGGGCAAAAGTATTGCAATACTTATTGCAATACCTTTTGCAATACTCGACTATCCGTTTTCCCCCAAATTAATGCTTATATGCATTTTCGCCGCTATGTACAACTTTTTTCCCAAATTTCAGGTTGACTACGGATACGTCATACTGCGGTCAACCTAAAATTTAAAAAAATAAACAAGTTGTGTTAAGATGCTATTTTTCGCTTACTTTTTCATGCAATTTAAGAAAAAAGTGATAAAACTCTGTGCATGATTAAACAGCATCTTTAGGGTTAGCTGTGCACTTTAGGCCTATATCAAAAAGTATTGCTTTTAAGTATTGCAATAATTCAGCTCTAAAAGTATTGCAATACCAGATGCAATATTAAACGTGCAACCATTAGCCTATTGCAATACCTGCTGAGTATTGCAATACGTCAATATTAACAACTCTGGACGTATACAACCATATCGTGTACGTTTGAATCCGACGACATAGGCGATTCCGTCGACAAAACGAATACTGCAAATGAGTACTGGATGAAACTCCCTTTCAAGGCATTTGTCTGATGTAGGCCTAGCTATAATTTTGGCTGATTGATTGACAGATTCTCACCAGGTTGAGCGGCGGTTTGCGAGGCGGCGGTCGGACGAACTTAAACGTACATGAGGTCATCCGGTGCATGATGGCGTCACAGTCTACGTGCTTGCGTAGCTCAGGATAATAACGTCCTTCTTGTTTGGAATCATACTTCAACGTACAGATCTGTCCGCAGTCCGGACACACGGGCAGTGATGTGCCGGTCGACGATTGATGCCCTAAATCCAGTGTGGAAACATCTTCAATAAATGCAACGCATAGATAAGCGTTAGGTTATGTGAAAGCAAACAGAGGCGTCATTTAGGGAGGGGCGAGAAAATGGGGATCTACGGACCCCCAACGATTTATGATTTTAATTTTTTTTCTGCAAATCGTAACTTTAAAGCAGTGTTACAGCTGCAAGAACAATATGTTACGTAGACTAATAGAGTGTTTACACGATCGAGCAAACATCGAGCAGCTAGCTCGACGTTCTATGGTAATTAGCATGCTAATTAGGAGGGCGGGCGGGTTGTAATTGGAAGGCCTATATAACACGTAATCAGCCGTGGGCTAAGAGCCTAAGCCTAAACCTACATTTGAGCCAAGAGGCGGGGTTCCAATAGGCCTGCTTGAGTCAGCTCGATGTTTGCTCGATGTTCCCGTTTATACGACCGAGCAAACATCGAGCAAACGTCGAGCAAATGTATTCAAAATACACGTGCTAATTGCTCGACGTCTACTCGACGTCTGCTCGACGTTTGCTCCATAGTGTAAACAACCTATAAGATTCCTCCAAAGATTACTGAGACCCTCCCCCAAATAATTTGCTGAAACGACGTCACTGCAAACAAAATGAGCCTCTGATTCGTTTGCGGCATATGGCGCTATCCAAAATGTGTTTTAATTGATTGATTGAATGAATGCCAAGTTAAACTGAATGCTGTGTCGATTTTGCCATGACGTCTTCAAATAAGAAAAGACTAGCTGACGCAAAGGGGAACGCGCAACAGCGTCGCGTGTTTGATAACAAAGTAAAACAAAATTTATAGTCGCCAGAGAACGCCAGACGACCGTCGGCTAAAATTATCTAGGCCCTATAGTGTTTTACTCTTACTCGCCAGTACGGTTGGCTATCCTAGCGACAACTGGGCTCCTTGTTTTTGTTCGACTAATTTTTCTTTTAGCTAAAATTTTTCCGATTGGTGATCTGATGGCATTCGACCCGGCAAACGTACTTCGCTAGTCGCTACGGTTGAATAAATGTTTGCCTGGTGCAGCAATACAAGAATATCGATGAATTGATCAATTTCATCGATCGACTGAACACTGAAAAACAAAGCACGTTATTGATGCCATTCATTTACCAGTGGCAAGCGATAGGCCTATTAAAACATGCCTAGGCCTATACCGTGCACGTCGATTGCACACTTTAAATACACGATGCAAATATTAACCTGCGTATAGACATTATGAACGAGAAATGTTCATCCGATAAATATTTACTGTAAATAACGTTTTTGCGGCACGTCTGAATTAAATAATAATTTTAACTTTGCAGTAATTTTTGCAGTTAGCATTAAGCTAATTTTTTTCAAGATTAAGGTCAAGTGTTGAAGTCATGATTATGGTAATGTTTTTTTTTATTTTTCTTCCTAGTTTTTTTGTAAATGGTAACATTAAGGTATTGCTTCAATCGATTTGCATTATACCAATGTTACTAGCGTCAGAGGCCTACGTGTTACTAAAAACAATGCAAGTACCGTACTGGACGAGTGTTGAAAATAATAATTTGCAATCAACACAGATAAATTGAAAATTTACAAATGAATTACACTGGCCACAAATGTCCAACTTTAATTAGTTCTGCTCATCGACATATTAAACGTGACCCCTGCAGCATTAGTTACGCGAACGTCAGTAGCCAATACAGCATCGGCAGCGTCATCAATGCAGGATGGTCGGCAGCACACATTCTGGACGAAGTTTTTTTACCCTGAAGTTTTTCGGTTATTATTAAGTTTTGTTACTGTTGTTAACAACTCAAACAGCTATTGAGCCAACCAGACATTTTTGTCTTTTTGTTTAATTTGGTGTAAAGCTAAGTAGGCTAATAGTAGATTGTGTTTCATTTTACAAGGTAAAGTGGCATTACTAATTAGGCAAGGTGGACTATTATTATTTTCGTTCTCGAAAAACTTTAGCTAGTCCTTGGTCAAGTAATAACCTTTGAAAAAAAAATTTTGGTCGACTTTCTAAACGTGAATTGGAACAATAACGTAATAGAGCTCACTCACCTGTTGGTCCTAGTCCTAGTAAGTTGCTGTATATTGGACTGCATTTTCGCCAGATGAATATCATTAGCACAAAACACGAAGCTATAGTAATTACCGCAGCTTTCTTTCCCGTCAAGTCCATGACATCTACGGTGTGTATAATTATCATTAATGACATCGAGTTAGACACAGCATGGACGGACAGGCGACGCACGATTACTGAGACCGATAGAAACAACGCCAGGATGACGTTTGCGTTAATAGTAACAGGAACTGAAACTGAAATCAACAGTCATTCGTACAGTATTCTCTTAAGTACTTCCTGAACTACACGGCCCGTATCTGCGATTACGGTTTCGGTCTTCACCGCCAAAATCTAATCAGCTCAAAGTTGGGATAAAGCTAACCTTCATCGAAAATTTCAGGCAAATATGTTTGCAATTTTTTCTGTAATCTTTTTGACAACATTTTAGTCAACTGCAGTAGTAAAAAAAATCTGGTCCTAGATTTCAAACCCGATCCCGATCGCCAACAGAATTTTGCCCTCACTGACAGTACGGCCAAGTATAGGTTTACATGAGCTGTCGTGTTTACAGAGAAAAAAAAAGAAAAAAAACTTTGCGAGTCGTTTTGGCATAAGAATTTTGTCGTGCTTTTGATTCGAGCTTTTTGCAGTGATTAAATAATTTGAATCTGGTTATTTGAATGCGCAGCATGTTTTATGCATTTAAATGGTATTGAAATACTTTGTAAGTTTTACGTCATTGCAAAATAATGAAACGCATTCATTAAATATTTTATCACAACACTGTTAGCGACGATGCTAAAAAACAAGTCTGTCGTCTCGCGGGCAGTAAAACTGCATCTGTTTTGTGAAAGGTTTTCTTTCACAACTAACGTTCTTCGGCCATTCTACGTCTTCAAAAAGTAAAATGATAGTAAATATGTAACGAAAATAACGGACCACCGATGTTCTATTCGTCTTTGGTCGGGTCGTTCCTAAATTCCACTATTGCGACCCGACCAGACTTGTCTGCGACCCGACAAAAATCCGTACATGTCGAGATTGAACAGACCAGGTATGACCCAAAAAAAGCCGAAAGAGTCGCCGACCAGACCCGAATTTGATGCATTTCAGCCTTAAAATGGGGCATCTGCATGGTTACAATTGTCTGGTCGAGTCGCAGTAGTGGAGTTTAGCCTTTATTCGACCATTCGACCAAGGTAGTAACGACTCATACTCATTGTCTCACCTTACTCGACAGCGGCTAATATAGTACCCACCAGGGGCGTCATCCAGAGGGCCCAGGGTCTTTGAACCCCAAGGATTTGTGATTTCATTTTTTTCTTGAGCGAGTCTTGCATAAACGACTGGCGACACATTTCGGTCCCCGTTTGTCCTTTGCTGTGTAAACTGCACAAAATTAAATATATTGTTCAGTTGATTATCGACAAAATCAGTCAAATTGTTGTCACCATGCAGATGTCCCATTTTAAAGCTGAAATGCATCAAATTCGATTATCGCTGGAAATCTGTTCCAGACCTAGTTGGGAGAACTTACATCGTTCCCCAGACTGCTTAGCTGGATTTAAAGAGGCCTACTTCTAAAGCGACTGGAAGGGAGAAAGGGGAAGAGAAAAGGAGAGAGTGTAATAAGGTAAGGAAAATATGAGAAAAGGAAAAGGTAGAAAAAAGGGAAACGATGAGAAAGAGATGAAGGGAAAGGAGAAGAAAGGGTAGGGTAGGCAAGAAGATGGGGGTAAAGCGAGATCCCCCAAAGATTTACTAAAATGACGCCACTGTGCCTGCTCTGCGCGCCAGACTCGTATATATAGGCCTAATGACATGCTGCAGTCTAACTTCCTGTGCTGGTGTAATTTGCAGACTAAAGTGCAGCGTGACCAGGTGCGAAACGTATACAAACGGCTACGACCACGATCTTAGTCGTGCATTTTATTTAGTCACGGGTTGCACTGGGTTAATTTTTTCAGTTAACCAACTCAAAGTCGCGTACACAGCGACGTAACTGAACTGAACTGACGTGGTTTACTTTTTGACAAACTAACCAATGGGCTATTGGTAATTATATCACCAGATTGTTAGCCTACATAAAAGCAGTTACGGTATTAACATCTTCCACACTGTTCTTAAAACCACAGCGGTGTAAAACAAACTCCAGTAGAAACGATTGGCCCGCACATATTTTCCATATCCATAAATTTTAAAGCCCGGACAGAACTCACAGGTGCTGAATCTTGCATTTCAAACTAATGCACAACGTAACTCATAAATAAAAAATAACGTCAATTCGATGGCAAAGGAATACAGCTAATAACCACCACGTTAGGGGAAAATTAAAATCAAATATGCACAAATCAAACTGCAGATACCACGATCATGGCACAACTGTTGATAATCAATGAAATAAAAGAAAGACACTGTGACAACTTCGCATCTTTACAGACCAAATCACTCTTAGATCCAGCAGAAAAAGTGTTCAATTTAGCAGTATTACCCTAGATACAAACAAAAATGAAGAAAGACTGACAAATGCAGGAATACACATAATAACAGTACAAAACAACTGCTACAGTTGACCGGTTCGACTAAAGCACACATTGTACACTGACCTTCCACGGTTTTCAAGCAAGTGGCGACCTCCAAAACAACGAACCAGATAAAGAAAAACGAAGTGTGAATAGCAGATAATCATAGATTAAAAAAGTTCGGCGAAGGGGAAGAAGGGAGAGAACATTTATAATTTCTGACATGTGGCTGGAAATTTACATCAAGATGCTCAAAATATCAACCTTGCCCTAAATTCCCCCCCCCAAAATAAAGGATTTTCAGCTCCAGATCTGTATTTTTGCAAGAAACTTCACAACCGGAAAGTTTTCCAAATTTAGGGAGGAACTGCTCTAACCGTAGAATGACGTCACGGCCTTATAATACAATACAACACTACATGCAGTTTAAAAGCAACACACGAGACTCTCGCAGACACACGATTCAGTGCACACAAACAATATCAGGCGAAAAAATTACCAACAGCTATACTGCCGCAAGGCTCCTGTGCAATAAGATGAATGAATGAATGAGTAGGGTTTAACGTCCCACCTGACACAGTATAGGTCATTTCGGGGATGGCCTTCCCAGGTGGAATGCACACAAATACAATAATGGAACAGTAAGTTTAACCTTTACAGAAACACAAAACACAAAATGCAGAAAAAACGAGCTAAACCTAAAATTGTATGAACTCCATTATACGCGTGCATATGCGATTAATAAGACGAAGTTTATGAACAACATATTAGAGGCTCTGGTGCAGAAGAACAGTTACGATCAGTGAGACGACTTAGACAGCCTGTCGCTGAAGTTGGGCGACTTGGGCATGGTCAACGGAAGCACCTCGCGGTCGGGAAGATGTCCGTACAAGCGGATGGGGTTAGCGACGTGTACGGTGGCCGCACGTGCCTCCCTCGCAGCCTGGTCCTCCGCTTCCTGGCGCTCGGCTGCACGTTCCTGCCTCTGGCGCTCTACCTACCAATCAAGCAAACAAGCAACTGAGTGATCAAAGAACTGTTCAACTAGAAGACACTCGTGAAAGTGCATAATCCCCTCAAATGAAGTAACACTACTAGGCCTACTACTACTACTACTAAAACCACTACTAATACTTTTTACTACGCAAAGATCTTGTAGATATCAATTCTACAAGCCGAGTTATAGCCAATTTTGTCCAAAAATTTTGTTGCCACGATAACAGGGGTCAATCAAGAGTAAATACAAGAAAATGAGAAAAAAAGAAGACAGCCGCTTCATGACAGAGAAAAGAGAAAGAGAAGTAATAACAGTAGATGCATCGTTGCTGCTTGTGCTGTTGAAGCAATGACGTCATTACTATTATGACGTCATGAAGGCGCTGATAAATTACGAGTCATCATGTGCACAGAACGACAAACAGAGAGACAAAGCGAAAACATTATCTCTGCCACTGTTTACTAAGTTCACCTTGGCAGAGATAACCAATCAGTCAACTGACTGACTGGTCAATACATTGGGTAAGGCCATGTTTTGCTAAGACTTTAGTTGAAGACTAAAGTCTTGACTTTGGTCTGAAACCAAAGTCGAGTTTGAAGTCAAGTCCAAAGCCAAGACCAAAGTTAAGTCCAGAGTCAAGATCAAATCAACTGCAAATTTCCATTGTTAAAAGTATACAATCAGGGCTTAGCTTGACCAAATGGACGTCACAGTGCGGCATCTGATAACTAATGGGCATTCTGTTACTTACTATCTAGTGGCATTAATAATGCAGATGACAAAGCATAAATCATGACATCATCGCTGCCACAAACATTGCACAAAATTCCTTTTATATCGATTTTCAGTTTTTCCACACACCCGTGTCAGATTTCCCTATTGCTAATAGAGTTTGTAACAGACCTCAAGCTGCTTCTGCCTGAACTGATGTTCCCACTCAGCACGCTGCTCCGCCCTCGCTTCACTCTGCAGTTTGAACTCCATGAACTCTGCCACCGACAAACACACCTTCTACATTCACTCAAAAAACTTATTTATTCAACATCATAAGTAGACACTGACCGATGCAAGTGGTGCTTATCTCCATTTCCAATTGCCTCGAGCCGGCAGTGTGCTGCAGATGCCTCACCTGCCGTATAGGATCACACAGTATTACCTGTCACCCTATACAGGCGAACCCGTCCCTGCCTTTATATATGGGAGGAGGGCCAGAGATTTGCATATTACTGCCGTAACTTTCCCTGCAATTAAGCTGGTACCAGTTTATACTGCTTGGTGAACATAGGTACACTTGCCCAAGGTCATTACCTGGCAGTGCCCCGGCTCAGAGTCAAACCTGCAACCTCAGGGTTACAAGTTCGACACGCTACCATTACACCACCAAGTCGCATCAATCACAGAGCTGTAGAGAGTGCTGTTGATTATCAGTGATTAACCCTTAATCTTAAGTGGACACTAATCACATCTCAGAATAATACAAATAAAACAAAAGCTAAATCCACATGTTAAAACAGCATAAGCTATATCATCGAATTATAACGGTTACGCAATATGCCGACTAATGTTTCGGCAACAAAAAATGACAAATTAGTAAACAATACACATCCTCTGCAACAAAGCTTCCACTCCGATTACATAATTTCACAACAAATTAGCCGAAGACTTGGGCAGCGACATGCATAAAATGTAGGCCAAATTTTGTGACAGATAAAGACATCAGACACCTTACCCCAGCCAAGCAGGTTTACTCAATTTACCTAACCCCAAAGGGATGGAAAGCTGAGTTGATTTCGGTCACTGGCTACATACTGAGATGGTTTAAGATGGTCTGCGGACAGTCACCCATCCAATTAGTAACCACTTGACAGCAACAGTTTGGTATCAAACTCCTAAATTTTGACCATAACTTCCAAAGTCCGGTATTCTAACGTGATACCTCCAAGCCACCATTATTAATACAATCCACTGGTTGGCATTATCTCACCTGTTGCCACAAAGGTAAGTGAGTGAGTGTGTAAGGTTTAACGTCCTGCCCAACATCAGTATAGGCCATTTTGGAGACAGCCTTTTCAGGCAAAACACATACACACATAATGATGGAACAAAATGTTCAGCACTCACAGAAAAACCACAAAAACACAAAAGTGACCTAAACCTAAACTTGTAAAAATTCCATTATCATCGTGCATATGTAACAGCAATAGCAGTTCTGATAATCTTCCTTAAACAAGAAGTGAATGCTCCAAGAAATTAACTGCAGCAAACATGACGCTGACCGACGGGAGGTTTCCTAATGTGTTGAGGCTCAAATGGAAGCTCCTTCAGTACAGTAGCCGGCTGAGCTCTGAAGCATGTTGCCTTGCGTTCTTCTTCTATCTCTGCCTGCAACTGTACACAGTCACTCACCATTACTATCAATCGCAGCTGTGGAACATGACAACTAATACTACCGTAAAAAATAAAGTCCTTTCCAAGCCTTAAGGCCCACTGCATGGCGCTGATCTCCGTTTCCTTAGCACTCAGCCAGACACCAATTTTTACACTGTGAGTGCCTGTTTATGTCCCAGCTTTCACAGGTACTCATAGTGCCTATTCATGGAGGGATGGCCAGGCTGAGTAGACCTGAGTAGCTGGTTATGTACCAGAATGGTTTGCCCGTCTGCCAACGATCACCCATTCAAGTACTAACCGGGTCAAGCATTGATTAACTTCGTTGATGCAACCAACGACATTATCTACTAACCCAAACCGCCACTAACTAATTATCAGGGTTGCAAACAACCATGGGTGTTTTTAAAAGTCCAATCCAGTGTTTCAGTTTGTTGACTCATATAAGTTACTGTTCACTCCCTGCAGCATAGAATATAAGGTCAATATTTTAAATGTTTTAATAACTTAGCCATAATAAAATACTTGGTTATCAGTAGAACAAACTAGAAATTTGGGGCAAAGCCCAACGTGAGTCCGCCCGGCGCCCTAAGTGCGACTGGGGGAAATTAGGGGAGGGGCAAAATTTCCCCGGCATCAAAGTCACGTAGCCTGAACTCAAATGCATTGGCATATGCCAAACGCGCATTGTCGAATTAGGGTAGGTCAACATTAGCGCTCATAACTTGGTTCGTAGTGGACAGAATTTCACAATTTTTTTTGTTCAACGCCGAAAGGATCGCTCTCGTCAACGCCGTTTAGATTATGTCATTATCTTTATCGGTTCCAGAGATATTCGCGGACAAACTCGAAAGTTGTCGTAAAACGTAATAAATTTTGGACGTTTCTTGCCCTCCCAAATTTTAAGGGGGGCGATGCCCCCAAATTTCGTACTTGCGTTAACACCCCAACCTAGAGGCACGTCAAGTGCCAAAGTTTCGTCAGGCTATACCCCCTAACTCCGAAGTTATAAGCGCTCCTTTATTGCATTTTAAGCCAATTTTTGACTCCCCTTTGAAAAAAGTTGTAAGGCAGGGCCCCCGCCCTCGGTGGGGGGTTGCGCTAGTAAGACTTGGTGATTCTCTAGCGCGTGTAAAAATTTGGGGGCGCAGCACCCCCTAGGGGCTGAAATATGGTCTTCCGAAAAATGCGACTTAGGGTAGGTCAACATGAGCGCC
>Ga0056128_1007020_pt1 | contig 14202 bp, 8 predicted proteins | sample WorMetLIZISLAND2_FD_71113 | JGI IMG/M metagenome (GOLD analysis project Ga0056128, IMG submission 71113) | Marine gutless worms symbiont microbial communities from Max Planck institute for Marine Microbiology, Germany - Olavius geniculatus... ... | reverse complement strand
GTGCAGCCTGCAGACACAGGCTGGCGCAGCGGCCGGCTAGGCGACCCCAGTCAGCTGTACCAAGGTCCCCACCTTCCGTAACTCATGTAAATGAGTTACTACTCATTTTACCGTCCCACGGAGGGTAGAAGGCTGAGTCGACCTAGCTGGCAGGCTTCGAACCGAGATGGTTTACCAGCCCGCAGGCAGTCACCCATCGCAGTACTAACCGGGCCCGGCGTAAAGTAACTTCGTTTCAGCCGAAACGCGCTACCAACTACGCCACGCCACCAAATGTAAAGGCAAAAGTTTATTTTCGCACTATTAATAAACTCATATATACCGGGTGGGCCTAAGGAGTAATACCTCTTTTATCTACATTAATATAATGTCATACAAACCGCAAAACATCACATAATTTTGTTTGAACACTGTTTGAACAACTGACGTTCGCCATTGATTATTTGCAGCTCGAATGTGCTCATTATTAGAAAACATTTTCATAATTTTTTTTGGAACCCCGGTGTTTCTGCAAAAGCAAATTGTGAATCAATCAGTGTTCGTTGTTAGTTAATCCAACCGTCGTGACGAAATCACAATTTATTTGCATAAAACAAACTTGTTTGCATTGGTAAAAACGACGTCATTTAATGAAAATGATACGTGAGTAAACAGAAATTCAAATATATGCATCTATCAAGAAAGGAAACACAAATACCAAATGAAGGTCACTTTTGGCACACGCTGTACATGTGCGTACTGTAATCGTAGCTCGAAGAAAATGGCGAATGCATAAAACAATAATTAAATTGGACTTCCATGAAGTATTTGTCAATAAATAAATGGAACATTTTATTATACTGCCGTCTCTTTTTTGTACTTTTTCTGTTTTATCGTTAGCTGTCACCTACTTTCCAATTTCAGCTTCAACTTTACTTCAAACCAGTACAACACTCAACAATCGTATTGATCGAAATGCCAAGTTGTAAATGTCAAATAACTAAACAAATAACTTAAATTTATTCGACTATTTTCTTTAGATTGTTTGCGAGTAGGCTCTTTCTGTTATAATAGCGTATAGCCTTAGCGCAATAAATGTTGTAGGGAAAAATCGCACACACAACTTACCGTGATTGCGCCGGATGCTGCAGCTGATCTCGGTGGTGGTCGAAGCGCGGCGGCAATGCTTGGAGATGACAGAGACAGCTGGCTGGCTGCGCTGATGAGTGGAAGACGCTAAATGTCACGCTGACTGCTGCTGCAACCGCACGCTCCATCCACTCCTCCAGTCTCTAGACGCTGTCAGCAGCAGCAGCAGCAGATGCAGCAGCCGGTGGCGGATATAGAAGCAAAGATGACTAGAGTATCGTCCTCGATATCAACGTCTTGGTCTCGAGGCGCCTCCAAAACCCGAACAATTCAGGACAATAACAATAAAGTCTTGACTTTGTTCTTGGTAAAAAATAATCTGGGTAATTTCAAGACTTTGCTGGCAATTAGGGCCTAATATTTCGACAGCAGTTAAATACGAAGATCGTTCGATAAATAAGTTTACAAAATGGCGCTATTCCGTTAATTTTTAAAATAGGAAAAATCCCAAATATACGTTTTGTTGATCATTTAATTCTGAACATATGTGCATTTTTGGATGCTGTCGTCATTACTGTGTGGTCATCTGTTAATAAAACACAGTTTATTTGTGTATTATTTTCTCCGCCAGTAATCTAGCATAAGTCACAAATTACAACCAGTATAGAAACGAAAAAACGAATAAACTTAATAATAACTGTGTTGTTTACGTCACTGTTTAGAAGCACCCAGAGCCGGATTTGGCCCCCTTGGCACTCTGTAAAATACCGAAACACCGCTAGACGCCTTTGAAATTAAAAAAAAAATCGTTTATTTTTTTTGCTTCTAACATTTTTCCCGTCTTTCATCTGAATGTTTTCTCTCTGAAACTTTCCGTTAGATTAGAGACTAATTAGTCTTGTGAGCAGGTATTTTTATGCTTAATTTAATTAGTGGCGTGAATTGAGTGGGTGGCTCCATGTCGGCTAGTGTTGATGGTTTACACTATAGCAGCTCAGCTGCAAGAAATCGTCTGAATAGACAGCATTACAAAACTGTGCTGTCGCAAGCGCACTACATAACAATTTTGCCGGTTGACGTCAAAAATAAGTTACAAAATTTACCGTTCCTCTTCTAATTTTCCGCCCTGCGCAGCTGCCTGCTTATGCGCAAATCCGCCACTGAACAAGGGCGTGTGGACATTTCATATGTACATTTTAAAAATTGCTTAAGCATTATTTGCGCCAAAATTGCTTGAAATGATTCAAATTGAAAATTACTTAAATTTACCTAGGCCTATACTGTGTTAAACAGAAATATAATAGCCTAATTTATACTTTCTAAAACTTTTTATAAACGAACACCAATCACAAATGCAGTGCGTGTGAACAAATGCGTGTGAACGAATTGATAAAAATAGTACAATGTACACGATTATTTTTTTTTCTTTTTATTATTTTATCAACTTTCAAACGTGGGGTAAGTGCTATGTTTCCCCAAATGCGTCTCTGTGAGCAGCAGAATGTGTTGACGCCGGGAGACAATGCTTTCTTTGCTCGCTCCGCCCACTATAGCTATCAGTTTTATTATTCGCAGCGTTTCGCTGTGAACTATACGAGAAGAAATAGAAATTATCAGTGTACGTATGCCTACAGGACAGTGCAACGTACACCTGAAAAAGTAGTTTCTCATTGAACGGTCACCGATGTTCGACAGAATTGCTTTCTGCATCAGTTGTAGACTGGTATAGCCGCTGCATATTTACTGATGACTGGTCTTTGGTAGCGTTCAAGTCTGACTGACCGAGACTGTTGGCTGGTCTTCCTTTTCATTAATTATTTACCCGTAGGCCTTTAATAACACTTTTTCAGACCAAGGTCTTCCGTAAGCAAAACACGATCAAAACTTTTATTTATTTTCGGCACCGATTAAAGACAAAGGCCGTAAGCCTAATTTAACTGTAGCGTCTTACAGTGCTGGCCATCTGTACGCAAAGTCGTCCGTCTTATACATCACGCCAGATTCGGCCACAAGAGCAGTCTCGGTGACTCGGTCACATTTAAACGTTATCAACGATCAGTACTTCAAAAAGGGTGTACTCTATTTTCGCCTATAATTTATTAATTTAGCCAAATTGCCGGCTCGACGAATTACAACGAAATTTCGATTCGTTTCGGTTATCAACAGTTAACACAAGTAGATTTTTAGCTTTACACCGATAGTGTATCGTATGGATGTATAATTTCAGGGTTGTCGATTTTACCGTTGCTGTTCTATGTTTTTTTAATTACCACGATGTGAAGGGCGGACGAATAGAATCATATTATTGTGGCATAATATGCCGTGCTAACATACGGTGAAACAGTCGCGCGGTGAAAGTGATGCGATCTTCGTGGAAACTTTGGAAACTTACATGTACGGAACAGCATGGAGGTAGAAGACGGGAACGTGTCCTCGTGGCTTATGGATCCTGCAACTGTGAAGAGACTAATCCTTCCCTGCTAGGTCAAGTCCCGAGCGGCAGTCATTCGGCAATCTTTGACGACCGGACGTCCGCCGTTAGTCGTCGTTCTGGCCGTAGACCGCCAGAGTCGTGGCACTTCCTTCCCTCGAGGTTGCCGTATCGTCTCCTCAGATTGACGACTGCACTCAGGCGATGCCGTTGCGGGTGCTATTAACTAGCCATCTTGGCCATATCCTGTACGCCTGCATGAATCCCGCCGCAGCTCGCTCGTAGAACCCGTCCTCAGAGCACCTGCGCTGCACCAGGTTAACCCACTAGCTGCGACGACGCAAGATACGACTGTAGATCTTCTGACGAGGGCATGGACGGCTGGAGACGCTTGTCAGTGCCGCGATCGATCTGCATAGGAATATGAGTGCCATCATTAACGCCTGTTAACTTTTGTTATGGGCTCTGCATGGCACACGAGTCTCGATAAGGTATCGCACTTTGTCTTATCTCGTTCCGCTACATAAACTAATTCAAAGTCAAAAACTCAAATAAAGATTCCACTTTTGTAGAAATGTTTCATAAAACACTTTTGGGTCAACATTAAAGGTAAAGGTCACAAGTAAACGCAACACCATACAAAATGGTATGCCTGCGAAATAGAAAGTTTAGCCATGTGACGTTATAGACACGGTAGTCAGTAATAACATCAGCTTTAAGTAGCCTATAGAATGTTCAACACGTCTCATAGCAATAAGAATAATAGTTAAGGCCTACCGTATGTTATGATAGCACTGGCTAATATAAAGCAAATAGAGCAACTAATTTTGTTTGGCTTTTGTTTCCATTGAGGTTTTTACGTTAAAAGTCACATGCAATTGGATCTACTTTCACGGCGATTTTTTATAGGCTATCTGACCGAAAGTTTTTAAAAATCTGTTTTAACAGTCAGCCTCTTTTACCTTTTTTGTATCCTTTAGTGATCGCCAAATAAAAGCCAAGTAAAGAAGTGTATTTCTGAGACAGGTTCATACGCAAAAAATTCCAGGAGCGGGATGCACTCGGAAAAATCGACGCAAGCAGACAGTCTGTTACAACGCACTGAATGCTTTCAGCCATCCCTCGTTCTGCTAAGTTACCTTTTAATCGCATCTGCCAAAAAGGCTGTGTGTATGTTAAAGTTGAAGTTGGATAAGTAAGTGTTAAACGAACGCATGTGCACTCCAGACAGTGGTTTAATACACTTATTCCACGGCCGCTGACAACCGGTCGTGTAGGTTTATAGCCTGCCTATTCACTGTCGTTTATTTCGTCACGTATATGCATGCACCCGTGGAGGTATTAGCACGTTATACCACTCGGGACATTATGCTAGAGATATGCAGTATTAGCGCGTGCGTGGAATAAACAATAGATTACAATCTCGGCTGTATTGCTCACGCCAGAGCGTTCGTTATTTACCGGACAACGCTTTGTTGCGATTCTGTGCGAGTTAAACCAGTTTCAATTTGTGCCGATTATCGACCGTCGCTCGGCGCCCGCCAACCATGGGCGGCGCCAGAGGAAAATCACAGAAGCAGCTGACAATATTTCCCTTGCTGTTTTTCAGCTTTCACTCTTAAATTTTTAAAAATATAAATATTTCAAATGCTTTCTTATGCTTCAAAAGGCACCGCATTGCGTTGAAGACCGGGCTCTGCTCAGAACCGCTGGAGAAGCTCACAAAACTTCAGACCTTCTATCTAGAGGTAAAAGGTAAAACGAAAAGGAGAAAAACGATTTAGAGACCCACCAATCACTTCTAATTTACCGCATATGGTTCTTTAAGTGAAAGTAAAAACATGACATAAAACACCCAATGCAACTACGCCTTTATTATTCCGTACACTTGACTACAGTAAGTATAGCATAATGAGCAGTTAAACACTACACTTACTCGTTGCACGGCATGATTATATATTAGTTTTCCCACAGTGCTCTTAGCTGGGCTTGTCCCACGTTGCCTTTCTAGTAGCCAAAACCTGGCGCGGCCCATGACAGTGTCTCATCTCTCGGCTCTTTTAAGTCTCTCATTTCGAGTCGATTGCGGGCATAAAACGGCGTCCGCGCTCTGCGCTAGCAACACGCGTCGAGAAAACCATCAGAGACATAAAAGCGGCGTTGAGATCCAATAATACAACCACACTGTTCAATCTCATTGCAGCTTCCGCAGCTGCTAATCTCTCTTCGACGTACAGCCGTAAGATGCGTGTGACTTGACAAAGACGGAATTGCCTTATGTCCTGGTTGACTTTTATGCAGGCATACGTGTACATTGCGTCATCGGACGAAACAGATCGTGGGCGAAAATACAGTTTTCTAACGAGACCACACTCAATTACACGCTACAAAGCCTACATCAGATGCCGTTAAATTTGTCTGAATTTCGCTATTTCTTGCATTTTAATATCTAAGCACAAAATTTTGTATTTAGCTTCAGAAAGCTTCGTCCTCATAATTTCCTGTAAATGTTGTTGCGACTTGCGCCCACTGATGTTTTAAGACATACTCTTTGCCGCGAAAAGTTTGAAGTGCTCATGTCACAGTTTTCGTGTGCTTTAATTATTCTATTTGGCTGACTGGCACGATCAATGACAAATTGAAATTGAACCAGTTTAACTATAAGACAAAACGTAAACCACCCCTTATCAAAAAATGTCTTCAGACTCGATCATTGCAATAAAGTGCGTACTTTTTAATCAGTTGTATATCGCAAGCACTGCCATTTTTTCTATTGGTTTTCGACATGTGTGTGATGTATACGGTAAAAAATAACAATGTTCTACACTGTGTTTCATAAAAAGGACCCCTTTATGTTTTTTCATAATTTACTCAAATTATGAGCAATTTACATGAAATTTTTACCAGTTGTAGCTGAAGAAATGCTAATTTAAAATATTTGAACAAGATATGGCAGTTGATTAAATATTTTTTGCTAGTCGCGATGTAACGCTGACGTCATAATGTGTCACAGGTACAAACTTGCTAGTCTCAACTGGTGCTGTCATTTGCTACCCTGCTTCGATGGTAAACTTGATCTGGTTCGCTAATGAAAAATGCTTCCCGTGTCAGCACTGAGCAACATGGAACATGAAATCGGGCGTCTTGTGATCCAAAAACTCTACATCTTGCAAGCTCGGTGTGATAGTGCACTGTCTTGCTCTAACATGTGAAAGACCAACTATGCCCACAGACACGTAAATTCGATCGCTTTGCACGTTTTTGTGGCTACAACTGTAAAACTTCAAATATTTGACACTAACAAACCAGATTTTTCACCACTGAAGCAGGGTAGCAACTAGCAGCACCAATTGGGATTAGCCTGTTTGTATCCGTGACACATTATAATGTCAGCGTTACATCACGATTAGCAAAAAATATTTAATCAACTGCCATATTTTGTTTAAAGATTTCGAACTAGTATTTTGTCAGCTACAACTGGTAAAAATTTCATGTAAATTGCTCATAATTTGAGTGAATTATGAAGAAAACAAAAAGGGGTCCTTTTTATGAAACATCGTGTACTTTGTTATGCACATACACCGTGAGCCGGTGTTTATCGTGGTTGTGACTCAGAGCCCGTGACGTCAACCAGTGATTCTGCGCAGTGCACCTCATCGTCATCATCGTAGTCGTCGGCGACCTCACACGGCTGATAGACCGCGTGTTAATCTGCCTCCGCAGCCACGCTTGCAAGCGCCATGATGTACGGCGCCTGGTCATTCAATTAGGCGATTTGATGGCGCCTGAAAATAGCCAGGAATCCATCCATCCGACATTACGAAACGCGTATGGCATCAAACATTAACGGCCTGTCATGCACAGTTTATGTATGATCAAGCGCCGGTGAATGCCCAACTACCAGTACGACCGTCATGAAACAAGCTTTTGGTCATTTCACTTATAGGCTACACTGCAGATCCGTTTATTTATGGACCATTGTGCCACGTTTATGTTTATGATATAATATAACTTTTTGGTAACTGTAGCTAAAAGCCGTACGGATGGGATCTACGGATGAAGTCTACGGATCACTAGCGTACGACGGTGCACTAGCAATGCTACGGATAAATAGCATGACGCAATAGCACGTGGCAACGAGCTACGTGGCAGTGCACGCGTACTAGGCTATCGCTAAAACACCGTCTCATAGGTTCACCGTCACTTGTCACTAAGTCCTCAAACCCAACGCAAGTCAGACCAAAAGGAGCCGGCAGAAAAGAGAAAGCATTGCCGATCGAGGCAAAAGCTGTGTACTGATCTCGTATTTGGAAAGCACTGCCGGATCATTCGAAAGCTATGTATTTTTAAGCCGGTCGAGCTCTAAGGATCACTGGACCCGTAAATCGCATCCAATAAACACTTATGTAAGTCCCGACAGATCGACGGATTTCCCCTAGACTGATAGGGATCATCCGTAGGTATTGGCACCCGTAGCACCGTACCGGGAAGGTCGACGGATCGCTGGTAGCTGGTAGCCAGATACGGATACCCGTCAGTACGAGAAGCGCAGAAAGTCACCAGGCAGGCAGTCCACCGTCAGGAAGAGAACCTAGTCAGGACGGATCAGGCAGTGAACCGTCGGACAGACAATGTGATAATGACGGATCAGCCTCGAAACCCTCCGCACCGCTCGGAGGTCTACGAACCCTCGAACCCAGCAGTAGCAGCAGATAGCAGCCGTCAAGCTACGGATCCAATAGTGGCACCGGCAGCGGCAGCGGTATGCCCCGGCACAGTCATCCGTCAGTCTCAGTCACTATTCGAAGATAGTACGGATTAGAATGCAGTCCAGTAGGGATCGAGAAAATTAGTTTACGTTACATAACGTATAGACCGAGATTAATAATTATACTTTGCGATTCCGCCTATCCTCGTACATTTCTTACATTTCTTCATAGTGCCGATAAAAACCCATGTGTGTAATAAAAAAAACAAAAATCAATAAATTTAGATCACTTTTTGACTTATTCTTAAAAACATGTACCAGTATTGCAGTTTTCAGCTTATCTGTTTGGTACCGGAGAGTGTTTTTGAACGATGATCACCTGACCACCATGCAGGTCAGCAGCTGCGAGTAGTGCGAGAAAAAAAGTCATATCATTTTCTACTGCATGCAGATATCAGATCCGAAGTGTCCTTGTTCACCCGCCGGCGGCGATATGGTATAAAGCAATTAGTTAGCTGATCGATGTGTTTACTATCGTACGTACGCTGGCTGCAGTCATTCTAATTATTCTAATTCGGCGGACGCCGATTAGTTTTTCCACTGCAATCGACGGCGGGTGCATTCAAAGCAACTGCGCTCTGCAGCGAAGCACTCAGTCGCTATTCGTTCGGTTCAAATGCGTAAACTGGAATTGACTCCGGGTGACCGCGACGGTCGACAGTCGCATAAACCAACGCCGCCACTGACCTCGGGATCGCGTCTTCCCGGTCGTTGTTGTTGACTTTCGTCTCGGTTGCGGTCGTCCGAAACCTCCGACCATCATTTCCGCATTGTCGCAGGATGCCGGCCGCCCGCGCTGACAAACTTGCCGGATCAAGCGGCGCGCGGGTAATATATTGAACTCCGGCTCATTCGGATGCGGAGGAGAGTAAATCAATGACGCATCATGCAGCGTATCTCGTCTTCGCATGAGGAGTAGCGTCGATTAGTAATGTGGAGTCACAGTGAAACGACCTGACCATTGAGCGATCGATATCCCGCCGGCGCATACGATACATAACTCGACAATCGATCACCTGTTTTAGCAGTGGGATTAAATTAGTCAAAATCGGAAACCGCATGCACACAACGTCAGAGAGTCCAGTTAGCGGTGCCGTAGCCATGGTGACATCATTCAAAGTGTGTATCCAGTAGTTCGTGGAGTGATTGGAAGTGACGCTGAGTGAGCGGGTGGGCACGTGCTTTTGTCGAGTCTACCAGCTTATACCAGGCGCAAAGCTGATCGTGATCGATGTTCTGTGTCGGAGTCGCAATTACTCCGTGCTGACCACGCGTCCACTCCACCGCATGGCCACACTGACTATCGACTGACCACTGGGGCGTCCTCGCCTCATGAAAATTGGAGCAAATGCTCAAATGCTTCATCATAAAAGTAAGGGGTAAAGACTTTCATAGTCTAGAACCTAAATTATACCAACTTTCCTGAGCTTGCTGCCAAATATTTTTAGGCCCAGAATGTACCCCCAATCAACGGCGATGCCAAAACTCTTCCCAGACGTCTTGGCTAAAGTTGAGGAAAAGCGCTCAAAAATCGGAAAAAATAGGGATAAGAAGAGGGCGGTAAGAAGTAAAATGTAAAGAGAAAAATAGAGAAACTTGCTGTAAGGCAGGAAGAGACAGACGCCTCTGCTGACTACAGAGTGACCACACTGACTGGTCAGTGCATGTCATGCTGCAGTGCCGGCCTCGAGAAAACGTGCTCGACAGGCGACAAATTGCGCTTCCATTGTGAAAAGATTCTGCTGCTGACAAGGGTCATCACTCGCCCGATACAGAACAGGTCCTGCAGCAAGGAGCGCGTCGTCGTACAGTAACTCTGTTGCGACTGGTGTCATCGTATCTTAAACCTGTCTTCCGTGTTAGCTATACGATGTTGCGTAGCTCGTCACTGAAATGAGGGGCGGCGTTCAATTGTGAAAAGTGTGTTGTCAGCCATGTTGTTTTTCATTAACGCTTTTCTACTGGACAAAGCACAACATAATGACGTTTCGATCGTTCGCGATGCAGCCAACGAAGTCGGTGCCGCGGTTATTACAAATCAGTTTGTTGCGGTCTCGCGAAGAACTTGTAGAGATAGGACGATATATTGTATATTTTTCCAACTTTCTTACCTGACCGTATTTAAGTAACGGTCGAGCTCTTGGCATGGCTGTCGTCGTCTCTCTGTCCGTTTGTAACGGATGTATTGTGGCTAAGCTTTAGGTCGTAGAGGAACAGTTTTTACACGAATAATTAGCCATGTGTGATAAACTCAAACGTGTAAAATTTCAGCCATGTAGTGCAAGGGAAACACTTAAAACTGGGGGTAGAAAAATGTGCGTTTTTCGACGAAAAACTGGCCATATCTCGGAAACGATGAGAAATATGGCCAAGGTTACTATTAATCACTAATAAGAAGTGGCATACGCTTTCTTAGATAAAATAAAAATCATCGACCTTGGATGACCTTAAGGGTCACTGACAATCAGTACGGTCGGCTATCCTAGCGACAGCTGGGCTTTTTGTTATATCATGATATGCCGTGTAACATTACACAAAAACATAGGGGTACACTAATTGGTACCCATAAAAATTAAAGTACAGTGTAGCAAGAAATCTGAGCTAATGTTCATGAGACGCGCCTCAGCCTATAGGCCTAGTATTTCGTGTTCGCAGGTTGTTTTGGTCTAACTTTAGACATTTTTGTCGCAATCCACTCTTAAAGCGTGCGCCGCAGCCGAAAATCGCAAAAAAATCATTAAAACTTTTTATTTTGTGGGTTTTCGGTCGTTTAAGGTCATCAATATCAATACCGCTTGAAAACACGGCAGCAGTTCTTGTTATAGCAGCAAGTCTACGTTCATCTGCAACCGTTTTCACGCTCGACGAGCCAACAACGGTAACATAACGACTTTTAAGGGGTACCCCTCTTTAATGCCCACTTGCGCAGGCCTCCTTAACCTTAAGGGGTCAAAACTTGGACTGTTAAAATCCAAGTTTAATGCTAAATTTTTTGTGCAGCTTGTCCTGGTCTACTTCTAGTGATTTCAACGCAATTCACTCTTGAAATGTGTGTCGCAGCGCAAAATCACAGACAAATTACTAAACCCCTATTTTGGGGTTCAACGTCGTTTAAAGTCATCGATATTAATACCCTTAAAAAGCTCATTATCAATGCCTGTTGTGATAAGCAGCATGTCTATGCAATCGTTTTTACGCTAGACAAGCCAATAACGGCAAAACAACGTCTTTTGAGGGATACCCCTCTTTGACACCTTCGTTCGAGGAAAAAACCCAGCAACACAATTTTTTGTCATAAAAACTAGACGCCATACGTTATCATACGGTGAAAACCAAGCGTTTCTCTCTGACCGGGGCTTGAATCGGTACTGAACAGACAGACATGCGGACGGACAGACGGACAGAATTAAGATATCGTAGCTAATACGTGCTGTAGCATTGCATGCTGTAGCGCGTAAAATACTGTAGCCGACTGTAAATTTACGGAAATGCTAGGCTTTTTTACACATTTTAATTATAGCCTCGAAAAAGAAACAGGTCGAGTTATTCGACTCGATATGAGTGACACCAGCAGCAGCAGCAGGCAGTGAAGCTGATGAAGAAAAGTGGACTGGACGACGCAACGTCATGCTTGACGTCACTGCCGTTGCCATACTATAGTCTACATTAATATAGGCTACAAACCATCAGTATGTTGTTTTCTACCGACATCACCCGTATGCTGAGTCTGAATCAAAGATAGGCCTAATTCTCGTTAACAAAATAAAATGTACTGCCATGATGAATGACACGCTATGATGCCATCCGTCCCGGTGACGCTTCGCGTGTCACAAGAGTGCCACGGAGAATAATACAGTATTTATGTTTTTTACCAGTTTTAAATTTTATAATTATACGAATCTTCGTTCTTCAGTTAGAATTCTGTAGCTTACGTGAAAGATCGCGGACAGGCTGGCTGCAGTACAACGTGTATACGGTAGCTAATAGCGGGACCTCCAGTGGGAGAGCGAGTAATACTAATAGCTTCTGGTTGCCTAACATATTCAAATCAAACATGCATTTTTGTAATAATTTCCTATTTTTGTTGGGTGGGTCGCCTTATAATAGGTACAAGTAGTCGATGCAAAAAGTAAGCTTACACATGCAATTACCGAAATGTGTATAGGCCGAGCCTATAGCCTACTTGCACTTAGCCATGCATGGATCCCTGATATAGGCTACAGCTGCAAGATTCGAGTTACACCGGCAAAAAGTAAGCTACAATTGCAACAGGAGTGTATAAGAATAGCCTAAAAATAAAAAAAAATATGTTCTGCGAAAAAGTATAGTTTCAAAAGATGTATAGAACGGTCCTAACTTTAGCCTGGTTGACTGAGTACTCAAAGTTACTGTGTAAATAAGATACACGTCCGTGGTGATATCCAATCAAATGAAGGTATATAGGTCTACGTACGCTAAGGTTGTCACGTGCACTTCAAATAGCAATGTTTCTTATTGTTCGGTGCAGAATTCTCTGATTGTGAGTAGGCGGAGGCGCGCAGATGCACTTGTGCTTGAGTTACATTTGCGTGTCGCATGTCCATTCGTCTGCAATGACACCGACTTTAAAACGTCGTGGGTGGTCAACTAGGCTATATACCGCGGTGTCGCCTTAACAACTTATTTTTGTGACCACTAAATTCTACTATCGTAGAGTTATAGAGAACTTGAATTTTGCGATCTTGCAATAAGTCGTCCAATTTTAAGATGATATCACTTTAGTGGTAAACGAAGCTAGAGATTTGCGAAGAAACTCAACAGTACAAAGCAATTGACAGTTTTATTAAAAATAAGTTAAAAGTGATTCAAAGCGATCAATATGCGAAAAAGTGCATGGAAAGATAGGCCTAACGTACTTTCGGTTTGGGACAGTAACATGGGCGTTGCTATTTTAATAGTTATTGCCAATTTTTTTCCGAATATTTCTGACTAATTTGACGTCTCGTTACGATAATGTGCGAAAATGTCTCTTGTTATGCGTCTATCACGCATTCAAGCATTCGTTCTTCTAATAAGCTAATAGGTTAGACTATGTAGGCCTACGTACTTTATAGCCTATAGGCTACAGTGTATTGTAATTTGTAACGATAAACTATAAATGGCCTATTACTCCACAATAATGCCAAAGTTATCCCTAAAATAAAATGGACGTTTCTGTGAACCATCGATAGTGTGTAGAGCTTATAGGGTGGGGCCAAAAAATGTGCCACTTTACTTTTGTCCTTATCTTCGCCAATTATTTACCGATTTTCAAAATTCTTTCACTGGCACACATTGCAGACAATTTGCGATAATGTGATTATTATACACGGTGTTTCATAAAAGGACCCCCTTTTCTTTCTTTCATAATTCACTCAAATGATGATCAATTTACACGAAATTTTAGTCGTTATAGAGACAAGCAAGTTTGTACCCGTGACACATTATGACGTCAGCGTTACGTCACGACTAGCAAAGAATGATAAATCAGCTGCCATATTTTGTTTCAATATTTTGAATTAGTATTTCTTCAGCTATAACGACTAAAAGTTTCGTGTAAATTGATCATCATTTGAGTATATTTGAGAATATTTTATTAACTGCCATATTGTGTTAAAATATTTTGAATTAGTATTTCGTCAGCTACAAGTGTTAAAAATTTTGTGTAAATTGATCGTCATTTGAGTGAATTATAAAAAAACAAAAGGGGTCCTTTTTACGAAACACCGTGTAGATTCCACCACATCGTAAATGCGTTTCTACACTACCTTGTAAAATATCAAGAAATATGCATACATAACGATAATAATAAACAAACATTTTGATAAAATTGAAAATAAAAAAAATACTTCGGACCAACATTGCAGTGAATGGTCTGTATGACACTAGACTGTGTGGGTATAACACAGTCTAGTGT